>OBSA01000006.1_pt1 | contig 116281 bp, 107 predicted proteins | sample 1501291 | NCBI WGS metagenome assembly OBSA01 (sample SAMEA3360679, study PRJEB22359) | human gut metagenome | biome: ENVO:urban biome; feature: ENVO:human-associated habitat; material: ENVO:feces | place: Bangladesh | collected 2011 | reverse complement strand
ATTAATTCGGGTGCTCCGCACTTTAATTAATTCAATCGCCAAAAATCTTCTCAAATTGCAAATCTGCCTGCGCTTTTATTCTTTTTACAAAAAAACTCGATATTCAACCTAGTAAACTTGCGGGTTGGCCGCCTGCAATTTTTTTCGTTCGATTGTTAAATATTGTGAAATTCGTTAAACTTTCCCTGTTATGGTAATAAGTTCTATCGACCTGAAAGGCGGTCATGTTGTTCAGTTAAAAAACGGAAAGGAGCTTGTTCTGCAGCGCGATGATGCGGACGCTCTTATAAGTGAATTTGATAAATATGGTGAAGTTGCTGTTATCGACCTTGATGCGGCAATGGGAAATACAAATCCAAAAGGCGACACGGTGAACACTCCGCTTTTGAAGGCGCTTCTGCGGAAGGGAAATGTCCGCACCGGCGGCGGAGTCCGTTCTGTAAAGCGCGCCCGCGAATTGATTTCGCTTGGAGCGGAAAAAGTCATAATCGGTTCAAGCGCGTGGAAAAAAAGTCCGGAAAACAATTCCGATGTCTTGAACACAGAATTCCTGGACGAGCTTGTTGAGGCGGTCGGAAAGCAGCGCATTATTATTGGTGTGGACGCTTTGAACGGAAAAATCGCTGTAAAAGGCTGGACTGAAACGATTGATGTTCCGCTTATTGAAGGCGCGAAACTTGCGGAAAAATATTGCTCCGAGCTTCTTTTTACCTGCGTGGAAAAAGAAGGCTGTATGCAGGGAACGAATCTTGAGATGGCGAAGGAGCTTCGCGCTGCCGTAGGTTGCCGTGTCGTTGTCGCGGGCGGCGTTTCTTCGGAAGATGAAATTGAAACCCTTGAGAAAATGCATTGCGACGTTCAGCTTGGAATGGCGCTCTATACAAATAAAGTCAGCCTTAAAAACGCTTTTACGCGCTGCCTTGACTGGCAGAAAACAGGCGGAATGATTCCTGTTATTGCGCAGGATGAGCGAAGCCGCGAGGTTCTGATGATGGGCTACGCAAACCGCGAGGCTCTTGAAAAAACTTTTGAAACCGGAAAACTTACTTTTTTCAGCCGTTCCCGCAACGCTTTGTGGACAAAAGGCGAAACTTCCGGCCATTTTCTGGACGTTGTGAAGCTTCGCGCCGACTGCGACCGTGACACAATTCTTGCAACCGTAAAACCGAACGGCGGCGCGTGCCACACAGGAAGCTGGACGTGCTTTACTTCCGCGCCAGACGAAAAATCAACGCTGGAACGCCTTTACGGAACAATTTCCGAGCGTTTTGCAAATCCAAAGCCGGGCTCGTATACCGCAACGCTCGACAACAAGCGCGTCCGCGAAAAAGTCGAGGAAGAGGCGGAGGAAATCTGCGAGGCGGACGGAAAGGACGAGGTTGTCTGGGAAGCGGCGGATCTTCTGTATTTTGTCAGCGTCCTTATGTATAAAGAAGGCGTTGACTGGCAGGATGTCTACAACGAGCTGGATAAGCGTCATAAAGAAAAATAACTTTTTTATCCGGGCGGCTTTTTTGTAATTTGCGTGCGCAAATTACAAAAAAACAGGCTTTTCGTGGTTTCATACTTCATTGCTTCACGCCGTTTCACTCTGTTTCGCAATCCGCCTTCGGCGGACCACTACAATCCTTGCCGCATCCGCAAACATTTAAGTTTTTTGGAGTTAAAATGATAAAAATTGTAAAAGCAAATGAACTTGAAGGAGAATGGTTTGAAGGCCGTTCCTTTGGAACAACAAATGAAACCGTTCATTCAATTATAGAAGATGTGGCTGCGAACGGCGATTCTGCCTTGAAAAAATACGGCCAGAAATTCGACCTTTCTGCGCCGGAAACACTTTTAATAGAAGAAAGCGAATTAAAGGCCGCCGCGGAAAAACTGCAAAAGGAAAAGCCTGAAATTTACAATGCAATCTGCTATTCGCACGAACTGGCGTTAAAATTTGCGCTGCGTCAAAAAGAGTCGTTCGATGACTTTGAAATAGAACTTGTTCCGGGAATGTTTACAGGGCAAAAAACAGTTCCGGTGGAAAGAGCCGGAGTTTATGTTCCGGCCGGAAGATTTCCTCTTGTTTCAACGGTTGTAATGACCGTTACGCCGGCAGTTGCCGCCGGAGTAAAGGAAATTGTGCTTTGCACTCCGCCGCGCGTTCACCCGGAAGATAAAGCGGCTGCGCAAAAGGAAGGTCTGGGAGTTCCAGGAAAGCCTTTTGTTGGCGGAAAGCCTTACGCCGATGAAGGAATTATGGCGGCCGCGTATATTTGCGGCGTTAAAAGATGCTATGCGTGCGGCGGTTCTCAGGCGGTTGCGGCAATGGCTTACGGAACAGAGACAGTTCCGGCGGTTGATGTTATTGTCGGTCCTGGAAATAAATTTGTTGCCGCCGCAAAAAAAGAAGTTTACGGAAAAGTCGGAATAGACATGGTTGCCGGACCGACAGAAGTCTTTATTATTGCGGATAAATCTGCTGAACCGGCGTGGGTTGCCGCAGACCTTCTGGCCCAGGCGGAACACGATGTGGTTGCGCAGCCTGTTCTTGCCACGGACAGCGAGGAACTTGCCCTGAAAGTCAGCGCGGAGATTGAAAAACAGCTGGAGGCGCTTCCTACAAAGGAAATTGCCCGCCAAAGCATCGACAATTGCGGTAGAATTATAATTTGCGACGACCTTGAGCAGGCGGCGGAATTTGCGAACCTTAAAGCGCCGGAACATCTTGAGCTTGCAATGGAAGCCGGTTCTATGCGCGATAAAATCCAGTCGCTTGTGCATAACTTTGGCTCGCTGTTTATCGGCGACTATGCTGCGGAAGTTTTTGGCGATTACGCTGCCGGATTGAACCATACTTTGCCTACGAGCGGTTCGGCGCGTTTTACCGGCGGACTAAGCGTACGTGTTTTCTTAAAAACAGTTACAACTCTGCGCGCGGAAAAAGGCAGTGAAGGACTGAAAAAAAGTGCCGCTGCGGCAGGATTTCTTGGCGATGCGGAAGGACTTGCCGCTCATGCCCATGCCGCGCGGATAAGATTAGGGGAATAAAAATGAGGATTACAAAATTAGGCGAAGATATTTTGCGGCAGGTCGCAGAACCTGTAAAACCGGAAGAGATAAACGACGAATTCCGTGCGTTCATAAACGAAATGTTTGATGCGATGGTCAGCGCGGACGGCGTAGGTCTTGCAGGACCGCAGGCTGGAATCAGCAAACGCGTTTTTGTTGTGATTGCAGACGACGATGTGCGCCGTGTGTTTATAAATCCTCAGATTATAAGCACAAGCGCGGAACTCTGCGACTATGAGGAAGGCTGCCTTAGCGTTCCTGGTGTATACGAGAATATTCAGCGGCCGTCAAAAGTTACGGTTCAGGCTTTTAACGAAAAAGGAAAACCGTTTACCCTTGAGGCGGACGGACTTCTGGCAAGAATAATACAGCACGAATATGACCACCTTGACGGCTATTTGTTTATTGACCGTGGAGATCCGGAATTTGCTGAAAAAACAATAAATCAATTTAAAAAACGGGCGGAGCGGGCGGAAAAAAAACGCCTTGAGCGCGAGGCCAAGGCCCGGAAAATCGCCGCGAAAATCGCCGCGAAAAAAAAATAAATAAAGACTTGAGGAAAAAATGCTAAAAGTTTTGTACGCAGGAAGTCCGGAGGCTTCCGCAAAAACATTAAGGCTTCTGAAAGAAAAAGAAAATTCTCTTGATTATAAAATTGTTGGTGTCCTTACAAATCCGCCGACCGCAAAAGGGCGGCATAAGGCATTGATTCCGACATTTGTCGCGCAGGCAGCCGAAGAATATGGCCTTCCTGTAATTTCTCCGGAACACCTTGATTCTGCCGCACGTGAAGAGACTCAGAGGCTCGGCGCGGACATTCTTGTAAGTTTTGCCTACGGACACATATTCGGCCCGAAATTTCTTGAGCTTTTTAAATTCGGCGGAATAAACCTGCATCCTTCAGCCTTGCCAAAATATCGTGGATGCTCTCCGATTAATGCGGTGATTTTGAACGGCGATACGGAAACTGCTTTTTCTGTTCAAAAACTGGACTTGAAAATGGATGAAGGAAATCTTTTGGCTCAGGAAATTGTTTCACTTGAAAAAACGGAAACCACCGGCGCTCTGCTTGACAAGGCCGCTGCTTGCGGGGCGGCGCTTATTGCCGGAATTCTTTCTGAAATTTCAAAAACCGGGGTGCTTCCAGAAGGAATTCCTCAGGCTGGTGAGGCCAGCTACACAACTTTTATAAAAAAGGAAGACGCGAAGATTGACTGGAATGTAAGTGCGGAAATAGTTGACCGCAAAGTAAGGGCGTTTAATCCTGAGCCTGTCGCATGGACAACTGAAAATAATCTGCCGCTAAAAATAATTTCAGGCGTTCCGCTTGAAAAGTCAGAAGAACAGAACCTTTGCGGCGAGGAAAACGCTGAGCCGGGAACTGTCGTTTGTGTCCTTAAAGGCAGGGGAATCGCCGTAAAATGCGGAGAAGGTTTTTTTGCGGTAACGGAACTTCAGCGTCAGGGAAAAAATGCGATGGATTACAAGTCATTCCTGAACGGCGCAAAAGACTTTATCGGAAAAAAACTCGGTTCAGAGTGAAGTTTTTGCTTGTTCTGGATGGATTAAAGCGTAGTCAGATTGCGAAGTTGCTGGAAGCGTTTTTTTTTATGATTTAGAAAACTAAAACTTCTTATCAAATAAAAAAATCTGACTTTAAAATAATATGCAAAAATGGTAGTATAAAAAAATGGATAAAGAAAAAATTTTTGATAAGATTAAGACTGCCGGAAAATCTGCTGGTGAAAAAATTATTGATAGCGGTAAAAAAGTAAAGGATTTTAGACCTTCAAAGGTCGGGCTGAACGATTATTTTGAAAGCCTTCAGTCTACTGGAAAAACTCTGGTATTGACCGTTATCGCCGCTGTTTTAGTACTGGCTTTTTTTGCCTGTGTAATTTTCTTTGTTCATGTAAAAGGACCGGAAGAAGTTATGGTTCCTGATGTATGCGGAAAGGAACTTACAGATGCCTTGCTCGAAATGCAGGAAAAGGAGCTTTATCCAAAAATCACGCTGCGATATTCAGAAGCGGCCGGCGATAAGGGAAGAATTCTTGACCAGAATCCTTCTGCAGGTTCGATTGTAAAAGGCTACAGCCGTGTTTCTCTTGTTGTAAGCCGCGGCGTAATTGTTGACCACGTAGAAAGCTATATCGGCCAGAATTTTGATCAACTGAAAATGGATCTTCAGACTCTGTTCGCCGGACACGCCCAGCCTCTGATTGTTCTTGCGGAGCCTGAGTACAAACCAGATGTGTCTGAAGCTGGAACGATTCTTGCCCAGGACATTCCTGAAGGAACAGATATTGCCGAACCGGTTACTATTCATCTTACTGTAAGCCGCGGCCCTTCTTATGAAAATACCAGAGTTCCAAAGCTGATCGGGCTGTCTGTAAACGATATTCTTGCAGTTATCGCGCGAAGCCGCATTATTTTTGATTTTACATCGCATCATGCAAAGAACGGCGAAAAAGCGGGAACTGTTGTCGGTCAGCAGGAATTTGAAGGTGAGTTCATTCCGAATTATTCAAGAATGTCTGTTGATATGGCTTTGCCGACCGGTGAATTTGAAGGAAACTTATACGGAGTGTTCCAGGCTGATTTGACTGATTATCCTTATCCTGTTTCAATGCGTCTTGACGCTACGACTGAAGATGGAAACACATATACCCTGGTTAATTTCCTGCATACAGGCGCAAATCTTACCGTTCCGTATGCAGTGCCAAGAAATACAGTTTTGACTCTGTACGTTGTTGACAAGGCTCAGAAAAAAATAACAGTTCGCTAACGGGGCTTTTAATGAACAAACCGCTTGTCTGTCTTACTCTTACCGGAAAAACGCTTTTGGAAGATGCTGAGTTTGTTAAAAAATATTCTCAGCATATAGATGTTGCGGAACTGCGCGTGGATTATCTTGAAGAAGAGGAGCGGCTGAATGTCCGGGACTTTCCTTCAATGGTAAATATTCCGTGCATACTTACTATTCGCCGGGTTGAGGACGGAGGTCTTTACGACAGCGGAGAATTTTCAAGGACTGCATTGTTTGGCAGGGCGCTTGCGTATGCCGACCAGAATCCTACTAAAAATTTTGCCTATGTTGATTTTGAGGAGGACTTTAATGTTCCGGGGCTTATTGATTCAGCGCAGGCATTTGGAATTAAAATCATAAGAAGCTACCATAAATTTGATGGTCCTGTAAGGAATTTGCGGGAACGTTGCCTGAAAATGCGCCGCACCCAGTTTGAAATTCCTAAGATTGCGTTTATGCCGCAAACTTTAAGCGATGTTACGCAGCTTTTCAGGGAAGCCGCCGGAATTACCGATTTTCCGCACATTTTTGTTGCTATGGGAAATCTTGGCGTTCCAAGCAGAATTCTTTCTTCAAAACTTAATTCTTTTCTTACTTATACTTCGCCTATTGAAACGCGCGGAAATACTTCATCAATCGGGCATATTGACCCTATTGAACTGAATGAAATGTACCGTTTCAGGGAAATTGATGAGCATACACGTTTTTTTGCCGTTACAGGTTTTCCTCTGAAAGTAACTTCCAGCCCATTGATTCACAACCAGGGGTATCAGGCGCATAATATGAATAATGTTTTTATTCCGCTGCCTTCAACTTCTATTGCAGAATCTATTGAGTTTGCCGGAGAACTTGGAATAAAAGGGCTGGCTGTTACAGTTCCTTACAAGCGCGACGCGATGGAAATTGCGGATGAAATTGGTGTTGAAGTAAGCGAGATTGGCGCGTGCAATACTCTGGTAAAAGATTTCAGCCAGTGGGTCGGACATAATACGGATGCGCTGGGCTTTCAGCGCGCTCTTGAAGAATTCCTTGAAACAAAAAAACTTCACCGCAGAAAAGTTGCTATTATCGGCGCTGGCGGAGCAAGCCGTGCCATTGCGTTTGCAATAAAGCAGATGGGCGGAAAGGCGTGTGTTTTTAACAGGACTCTTTCACACGCAAAATCTCTTGCGGAGGATTTCGGCTTTGAATATGCTCCGTTGGAGCCTGAAAGCCTTCCTATTCTGGAACGTTATTCTGATATTATAATTCAGACTACAAAAGTCGGCATGAATTCAGAAGATGCGCCGAACAAGGAAAATAATCCGCTCTGGTTCTATCAGTTCAAAGGTTCTGAAAATTTGTTTGACATCGTGTATGATCCGCTTGTAACCCCGGTAATGAAGCTTGCTCAGGAAGCAGGGTGCAGGGTTTGCAACGGCTATTCAATGCTGAAGTATCAGGGATACCGTCAATTTAAATATTTTACAGGAGTTGACTATGAGTCTAAATCAGAGTGAACAGAAAATTCTTGCGGCAAGAACAGCGGTTGAAACGCTTGTAAAAAATGGACTTATTTTCAGCGGAATGAAAATCGGGCTTGGAACTGGTTCCACCGCTCTGCCCGCGGTAAAGCGTCTTGCAGAATATATTGCGGATGGAACTTTGAAAAACATAAAGGCTGTCGCAACTTCCTTTCAGACGGAAAATGCCTGCATTGATTGGAATGTTCCGGTCTTTTCTTTTAAGGACAGGGCGATTGACGGCGAGCTTGACCTGGCGATTGACGGCGCAGATGAAATTGATTTGGAAAATAACTGCATAAAAGGCGGCGGCGCGGCTCTTCTGCGCGAAAAAATTGTCGCCTACAATGCAAAGAAATTTGTTATTGTCGCAGATTCTTCAAAAGCGGTAAAAACTTTAGGAACAAAATTTGCGCTTCCTGTGGAAATTATTCCGGAAGCATACGTTCCTGTAAAAAAAGCGCTGGAAAAACTTGGCGCAAAAGTTGCGCTTCGGGAAGGCGTTAGAAAATGCGGTCCGGTTATAACTGATAACGGAAACCAGATTGTTGACTGTCTTTGGGAAAATCCCGTTGACCCTGCAAGAATGGAAGATTTGATTGATGGCATTACCGGCGTTGTGGAAGTTGGTTTTTTTACAAAAAACAAGCCGATTGCCTTTATTGGAAAAGACGACGGAACTGTAGAAATCCGCGGTCTTTAGAATGTTTCCACCGTTTCCACAAGAAGAGGCGTTCTCTGTTTGCTGTAAGATTATTGCCGGGCTTGAAAACGGCGGTTTGCGTCTGGAGCAAGTCGGAAAGGTTAGCGCTGAGCGCAGCGGCCAGGGAATTATGATTGGCGCTGCCGTTTGCCGGAAAGAAGACGGCTCTTGTGTTGTTCTGAACACGGTAAGCGGAATTTCAAAAAGAATATCTGGAACAGAAGAAGCCGGCCTGGGAATTTTTATAGAGCCGGTTGTTTCTGCGGAAAAAATAGAACACGCGCTTGATAAAAATGACCTTTTGATTCACCAGCTTACGGAACAGATAAATTTATTAAAAGAAAAGAGAAAACGTCCGGACGGAAAATTTTCAAATCAGACTGAAGAAGAAATTCTGCTTGTAAAAAAACGTTCAGATTTGTGCGATGAATCCTTAAAAAAAGTTTTCGGCCTATATTCGTTTCATTGTGCGGACGGCAAGGTTCGCTCGCTGTCTGAAATTTGCGGAAAACAGCAAAAACCGCTTCCGCCTACAGGAACAGGAGATTGCTGCGCCCCAAAACTTCTGGATTTTGCTTTTAAGAATAATTTTTCAGTAAAAAGCATGGCTGAAGTTTTTTTTGGGCAGAGCAATAAATTCAGGACAAGCGGAAAAGCCTACGCTCCTTGTGATGAACGCTGCTCATTGATTCTTCCTGCGATGCTGGGGCTTGAAATTTTATATCAGGACGAAGATATTGTTGTAGTCAATAAGCAGAGCGGAGTTTTGAGCGTGCCTGGCCGCGGGCCTGAAAAACAGGACTGCATTGTAAACCGGCTGAAACGTCTTTTTCCTGATTGCATCCAGCAGCCGAGTGTCCACAGGCTTGATATGGAAACCAGCGGACTTTTGGTTCTTGCGCTCAATGAAAATTCTCACAGGAATTTGTGCAGGCAATTTGAAGAAAAAAAAGTTCAAAAACGTTACGTTGCGCTGATTGACGGAAAACTGCCTGAAAAATTTCAAAAAACCGGAAGCATGGAGCTTTTTTTCCGTGTTGATATTGAAAACCGTCCGCATCAAATATGGGATGAAGTCTATGGAAAAAATGCTGTAACGGAATGGACGCTGCTCGGAGAGGAAATCTATTCGTCTCCGGATGGAACGAAACGCCTGTGTTCTAGGATTTTATTTATTCCGCATACAGGACGAACGCATCAGCTAAGGCTTGCGGCCGCCGATCCCCACGGATTTGGAGTTCCGATTATTGGCGACACGCTTTATGGCCGTTGCGAAAAGGGGGAACGGCTTATGCTTCATGCCGAATATTTAAATTTTGAGCATCCTTCCGCCGGAAAACGCATGGAATTTTTGTGTCCTGCTCCGTTTTAATTATTGCTCCGGTAAATCCATGAACATAAAGTTTGCGATAATTATTCCGTCTGTCTGATTTATAATTTCTCCGGAAAGGCGTATGTTTTTTGTGTTTCCGTCCATGCAGAATAAAATTGCGTCTTTAGAAAACTTTTTGTTTTCATTTGTCTTTACGTTCTGGATTATCTGCATTAAAGAGTCTTTTTCTATTTTTAGAAACGATTCAAACGGATTTTTTTCAATAAGCTTGTCAAAATCGTTTTTAGAGTAGCCAAGAACCTTTGCCACAGTTGAATTTGCATAGGAAAGTTTTATCTTTTCATCAAAAGTTACAGAAAAAATTCCGCATGGAATATTTTCAATTATGGAAGAAAGCTTTTCGGAAAGGTTTGTCTTAAGCTTCAGAAGTTTCATCCTGAAGTCAATGTTTTCTACCGTCATGTAATAAATATTGCTTGTGACGGTTTTTCCGATTTGCCGCAAGTGCAGTCTTACCCAAAAAGGCTGGGTATTTTCGTAGAACGGTTTTAACTGGACTTCGCAGAAAGAGCTCTTTTTTGTTTTCATGGTTTCGTAAAGGCTTGAAAAGAACGTTTCCTTGCTATAGTCTTCAATTCCGGCAAGAAGATTTTTCTGTATATTCTCAAAATCGTGCCGGGTTGTTCCTATTTCTTCAAAAAACTGGTCGTTTGCGCGAAGCATTTCAACGGTTTCGCCTGCCCATTCAATCAGCGCGGCGCCGCCTAGCAAATTGTTAAAAAGAAGTGTTGAAGTTTCGCTTGCCTCAAGGAATCTTTCTGCTTCAAGCTCGGCTTCTTTTTTGTTTTTTTCAAAGTTGACTGGAGAAAGGTTTGTTAAAAGCTCCTCGTATTTTTCAACCGGCAGCGGACGTGCAAAATAATAGCCCTGCATATAAAAACATCCGATGCTTTTAAGGTAGTCTGCCTGCTCCTTGGATTCAATTCCTTCCGCGATTACAGGAAGGTGCAGCCAGTTTGCCATTCTTATTACAGAGCTTAAGATATTTCCGCCTTTGGAATTGTTCTTGCCGTCTTTTAAATCTTTTGTGTCTGCGGCAATAAACTTCATGTCAAGTTTTAAGACGTTTACCGGAACTTCTTTTAATGTGTTTAATGAAGAATAGCCGCTTCCAAAATCATCCATTTCAAGGCAGAAACCGTTGTCCCTCAGTGCCTCTACAACTTGAATTAATTGCGTAGGATTTTCCATGTACGCTGATTCTGTGATTTCAAGCCTTAGCAAATTTGGAGTAAGATTGTATTTTTTCAGGAGTCCGTTAAAGACTTGAACAAGATTCTGATTGTAAATGTCCCGGCGGGAAATGTTTACGGAAACTGGAATAGGATTCAGTCCCATACCTTTCCATTTTCGTAAAAGCTGACAGGTTTTTTCCCAGATGAACAAATCAAGCTGAGTGATAAATCCGTTCCGCTCAAAAACCGGAATGAAAATTGCCGGCGAAATAAGCCCCTTTGTAGGATGGTTCCATCTGACCAGAGCTTCCGCTCCCACTAAAGATTCTGTTGTGTAGTCATATTGCGGCTGCAGATAAACTGTAAATTCATTTCTCTGCAATCCTACGACCATGTCGGTTATAAGTTCCTGTTCATCCTTCAGATTTTCAATCATTGATTCATTGTAAAAGGCAAATCTTTCTGTAAAATTCTGTTTTATTGAAGAAAGCGCCAGTTCCGCCCGGTCGATTGCAAGTGAAATATCCGTTTCAGAATTAGTAATCAAATAAATTCCATACCGGCATATAAAATCAAACTTAGGGTGAAGCAATTTTACGTATGCGTCGACTTTTCCCAGAATCATAAAAAGAATGTCGTTTGAAACCGCCGGCGTGCATACGACAAAGTGGTCGGCGTAAATATGTCCGTATGTCGAAAAATCAGAAACCGTGCTTTTTAAATGGTCTCCGATTTTTTCAAGAATTTTGTCACCTGCCGTAAATCCAAAAAGGTCGTTAAAAACTTTAAAGCGGTCAAGGTTTACAAGCATAAGGTAATACTGTTTGCCGGGGTTGTTCTTAATCATTTCATGCGTTTTGATAATAAATGCCTGTTTGTTGTAAACGCCTGTTTTATCCAGCAGGGCAAGCTGCTTTATTGTATTTTTCTGCTGCTCGTGCACGCTTGAAACGTGTTTTTCTTCTTCGGAGATGTGCTTTACCGTATGGCTCAAAATTGCAAAGAGATTTTCTGGCGGAGTACTGCTCGGAAAACATTCTAAAACGCCAATATCATAGAATTTTTTCTGCGCGGCAAGGTTTACTTCTTTCATTATTCCGATTACTGGAATTTTCAGTGAAACTTTGTCGTTCATTGAATTTAAAAGCAGCGCTTTTTCATGGCTTTCTTTTATTAAATTCGGATATTTAAAAAGGAAGTCTTCATCAAGGACTACTACAGAAGGAATAACCGTTTCCATCTTCTTAAGGAATTCTTCTGCGGTCTGGATGTACACTATGTCAAATGTTGATTCAAATTCTTCCGTAGAAAGGTATTGCTTGAGATTTTTTTCTGTCGCTGCAAAAATTGTAAATTCTTTCATAGTACTCCAATTGATTATACCATTCATTCCTATAAAATCAATTGGAGTTTTCGATATTCACAGGGCAAACGCATTATAAATGTATTCAGCAAAAAACTTGCTCCCAGTCACGGTTTCGTGGTTCAAAATCGCGCAATAATGCGCTACACGCTGATTGTTGCAAAGTAACTATAGAATTGACCGCTCTCGCGGTCTCAACAATCAGAGTGTTTTTGACCACGAAACCGTTCCTTCGCGCAAAGTTTACTTAAATTATTTATAATGCGTTTGCCCTGTCGATATTCATGCCTTTATAGTTCATTTATGATTTTTCTGCTTTACAGGCGCAGTTCTTTTGCTTTTGCCTTGATTTTTTCCTGGATAACCGGAATTGACGCCTTTGGCTCTTCCGCACTGTAGTTTTCGCGGATTATATTTACAAAAACTGAGCCCGCGACTATTGCGTAGACGTGTGGAGCAATCAGTCTTGCCTGTTCTTTGCCTGTAATTCCGAAGCCGCCTAGGATTTTTGCTCCTCCTGCGGAAGTTTTATCTATAAAATCCAGCATTTCTTTTGTTACAACGGTTTTTGTTCCTGTTATTCCGGCTCTTAGGGCAGTGTAGATGTATTCAAATTTCCGGCTTGTCATCTGTTTCAGCCGCTCGTCTGTCATTGATGGCGCGGCTACAGGAATATTGTGTATTCCGTATTTTTTGCAGGCCGCGGTAAGTCCTTCGTCGCAGTCAAAAGGCAGATCCGGCACAATCAGTCCGTTCACGCCTGAACCGGCCGCCATTTTTACAAAATTTTCTACCCCCGGGCGGTAAACCAACGCTGCGTAAGTCATTAAAAAAATCTGAATTTCCGGATGGCGGCGGCGCATTTCTGCTATATAAGCCATTCCCTGTTTTACCGTATATTTTCTTGCAAGCACAGTTGAGCAGGCGTTTTGAATCGCAGGACCGTCTGCGCTTGGGTCGCTGAACGCCAGCTGGACTTCAAGAATTTTTGTTCCGCCGGCAATCAGCGCTTCTCCTGCCGCAAGGCATGTTTCGTCATCCGGGTAACCTGCAACCTGATGTGACATTAAAATAGTGCTCATATATTCTCCCATATCATTTGTTTTTTTTCATTGACGCTGCAAAATGAATGTCCTTGCCTGCGTCAAGGCGTTCGAGTTCAGACTGAAGGAATTTTTTCCATTCTTCCTGCCGGAAAACCGGGCATGTGATAAAAATATCCTTGTCGCCGCGGCCGGACATATTCACCACGATATTCTGGTCTTTTTGCATTTTTGGAGCGAGCTTTAGGGCTAGCGCGCCGGCATGGGCGCTTTCCATGGCAAAAAGGAGTCCTTCTGTCTTTGCAAAAACTGAAACTGCGTTCAAGGCTTCATCATCCTTTATGGCTTCGAATTTTACCCTGCCTGTTTCACCTAAATATGCAAGCTGCGGCCCGATTCCTACGTAATCCAATCCCGCGGAGATTGAGCGCGTCTGACCGGCCTGTCCGTCCTCATCCTGAAGAAAGCGCGTTTTGAATCCCTGCATAATTCCGTCAACTGCATCGTTTCCGACCATCCGGCTTGCGTTGTTGCCTTTTCCAGGCCCGATTCCGCCGGCTTCCGCTCCAAAAAGCAAAGGTTCTGCTTCATTTATAAACGGTTCAAAAAATCCGATTGAATTTGAGCCGCCGCCTACACAGGCGACCATTGCGTCAATCTTCTTGCCGCGCTCAGCCATTTGTTTTTTTGTCTCGCGCCCGATAACCGCCTGAAATTCCCTTACCATATCCGGGAACGGTGAAGGACCTAGCGCAGAACCGATAAGGTAGTGCGTGTCGCTGAAATTTGCCGCCCAGTCGCGCATTGCTTCGTTGATTGCGTCCTTTAAAATCCGCGAGCCGGTTGTTACCGGAACAACTTCCGCGCCGTACATTTCCATTGTTGAAACGTTTGGCTGCTGCCGGCGGACGTCGACTTCGCCCATGTAAACGCGGCATTTTAGTCCAAGTTTTGCGCAGGCCGCGGCTGTCGCGACTCCGTGCTGACCGGCTCCGGTTTCCGCGATAATGCGTGTTTTTCCCATTCGTTTTGCAACCAGAGCCTGCCCGATTGCGTTGTTGATTTTGTGCGCGCCTGTATTTGCAAGCCCTTCAAGTTTTACATAAATCTGCGCGCCGCCAAGCTGTTCGGAAAGTCGTTTTGCATAATAAAGCGGTGTAGGACGGCCTATAAAATCTGCGCGGATTTCTTCCAGTTCATTTAAAAAATCCGGGTCTTTCATGCATCTGTGGAATGCGTCTTCCAGTTCCTCAATCGGACGGCGAAGAACTTCCGCAACGTAGCGTCCGCCGAATTTTCCAAAAAATCCTTTATCTGATTCTGTCATTTTATTTGATTTTCTCCTAAAAATTTTTGTTGAACAGCAGATTCGACTGCTGAAAAAACTTCTCAAGCTTGGAAAAATCCTTTTTGCCGGGGGCGGATTCAACGCCGCTGTTTACGTCGACTAGTTCCGGCTGAAAGTTTTTTATCATATACTGAATATTTTCCGGGTTCAAGCCGCCGCTAAGCCACAACGGACCTGCTTTTTTTGATTTTGCAATAAGTTCTGAAGGAATTGTTTTTCCTGTTCCGCCGTAACGCGAATCTCCGCCGGCATTTGCGCTTTCCAGGTTTTTTGCGTCAACAAGAACACGCGGAAAACCGGATGAATAAAGTTCTTTCAACGCGCCAAAATCCTCTTCCGCCGCCAAAGGAACTGCCGCATAGCCAAATTCTCCTTTTGCAAGATTTCCGCAGCCATGAAACTGGATTCCGTCCAAAATTTGCTGGCGGCACATTTGAAAAACCGAATTTCCTTCTTCCGAAAATGGATTTACAATCACGCCGACCAGTAAAGGCATTTTTTTTATTTTTTTTGATTCAAAAAGCTGTTTAAGCTCCGCGCGGATTTTCATGATTTTTTCAGAATCTTCCGGTTTGTTTGTGCGCGGTGATTTTTCTGCAAAAATGAATCCCAGAATATCTGCGCCAAGCTCCGCGCATTTTACCGCGTCTTCTTTTGAAGTTATTCCGCACACTTTTATAAGCGGTCTTTCATTTTTTTCTTCAAGAAGAGAAGCGGTTTTTTTCCAGAATGAATATTCGCATTCAAATTTTTGCGACTCCGCCGCCTCGGAAAATGATTTTACAAGTCTTTTTGCATTTTTTGGATTTCTTGCCGCCGCTTCGCCAATTAAAACTGCGTGAAAATCGAGCTTTCCTGCAAAACTTGCCGCTTCCGGCGTTTTTATGCCAGATTCGGAAACTATTCCCGGAAACGGAAATTTTTTATTTTCTTCTATATATATGCGCCTGATTTTTTCCTTTAATTTTAAGGGAATCAGCAGGTCGATTGCGAAGGTTTTCAAATCCCGCGAATTTATTCCAAGAAGTATTTTTTTGCTGCAATTCATTGTGTCTGCAAGCTCCAGGACGTCGAACGCTTTTTTTATGTCACTTTCTTCGCGGATTTCAAGCAGGACAGAAATTCCGTACTCAAAAGCCTTTTTTGACATTGCAAGAAGCTTTTCCGTATCAAGAATTCTTCCTATCAAAAGAACCGCATCCGCGCCGCAGAGATATGAAATTTCAATTTCTTCCGGTTCAAGCAAAAAATCTTTTCTTAGAATCGCGGCGTTTTTATCTGCCGTTTGCGCGGCCTTCTGCAAATCTTCCAGCGAACCGTGAAAATAATTTTCTTCAGTAAGGCAGCTGATTGCTCTTGTTCCGGCTCTTATGTAATTTTCCGCTGTTTCTGCGGCATCCAGTTCCGGCGCAATCCAGCCTTTTGAAGGCGAGGCGCGTTTTATTTCAAGAATTGTTCCCGGCTTGTCTAAAAACGGAATTACCGGCCGGATTCTTTTCTGCGGAATTTTGTGTCCGAATGAAAAACCTTTGCTTTTTATGTCTGCGCGTCGTTTTTCGCAGATTTCTGTAAGAATATCCATTTTAACTGTTGGTTTCCTTTTTGATTTCTTCAAGTTTCTTTGACACTTCACCAGAATCTATTGCCCTGATGATTTTAATGCAGCCTTCTTTTATGGATTTTGCCTTTCCGCCGATGTAAAGCGCGGCTCCTCCGTTCAGGGCGATTGCCGCCTTTAATGTTCTTCGGCCTTTTCCTTTAAGAAGCTCCATTGCAAGGCGGGCGTTTTCTGCGCCGGTTCCGCCGGAAAGTTCCTCATCTTTGCAGCCTGAAAGTCCAAAATCCGCCGGTTCGATTGTATATTCTTTTTCTTTGTTGTATTCGTCGATTTCAAAGACTTTTGTTCCCACTACCGGCGAGATTTCATCGAATCCGTCCTCTGAAACAACGACCATGACTCTTTTTGCTCCAAGAAGTTTTGCGGCTCTTGCAACCGGCGCAAGAAGTTCAGGAGAATAAACGCCAAGCATCTGGTATTTTGCTCCGGCTGGATTTGAAAGCGGTCCAATCAGATTCATTATTGTCTTTACGCCCAAAGCCTTTCGGACTGGAGCGGCAAAACGCATTGCAGAATGGTAGACCGGCGCGAATAGAAAACCGAAGTTTGTTTTTCTGATTGTTTCTGCGGTTTTTGACGGCGCATTATCAATTTTTATTCCAAGGGCTTCAAAAAAATCTGCTGCCCCAGACTTGGAGGAAACTGCCCGGTTTCCGTGCTTTGCGACAGGAAGTCCGCAGGCGGCCGCGCACAATGCGCTCATTGAGCTTATGTTGAAAGAGCCTTTGCTGTCTCCGCCTGTTCCAACAATGTCTGTAAGTTCGGTTGTTTCAAGCGGAAGCGGTGTTCGTTTTGCAACAAGAACACCTGCGCATCCGGCGATTTCTTCCGGGGTTGCCTTTTTCGCGGCAAGAGCCGTAAGAATCGCTGCGGTCATCCGTTCTTCCATGCAGCCGTCTGTTAAATCTTCCATGAACATTTCGGCTGTCCTGCGGCTCATGTTTTTTCCTTCAATTAATGAAGAAAGAACCTGCTTTGCAGGGAAAGGCTCTGCGCGGTAATTTAAAAATGCTGTGAAAAATTCCTTTGTTTTTGGAGAGGCGATTGATTCCGGGTGGAACTGGACTCCTTCAATCGGCATGGTTTTGTGGCGGATTCCCATGATGTCGCCGTCGTCTGCGCGCGCTGAAATTTCAAAATCCGCCGGAAGAGTTGATTCATCGATTACAAGCGAATGGTAGCGCGTAAATGTCTCGCGCTTTCCCATAAGTCTGAACATTCCTTTGCCGTCAAGGTTGATTTCTTCGGCGATTCCGTGCTTTATGAATTTTGCGTTTACAATTTTTGCGCCAAAAGCGTAGCCAATCGCCTGATGACCAAGACAAATTCCCAGGACAGGAATTTTTCCTGCAAAATATTTTATCGCTTCAACGGAAATTCCGGCATCTTCCGGGCGGCCAGGACCTGGAGAAACAATCAGTTTTGCCGGATTCATTTTTATTGCGTCCTGTAGCGTGATTTCCTTGCTGCGGACAACTTTTATCTCTTCTTCGGTAAGTTTTGCAAGCGACTGATAAACGTTATATGTGAAACTGTCGTAATTATCCAATAATAAAATCATATTTTCCTCCGCAGTCTGTTATTTCTTTGTGTTTTCGATTACAGCGCGCATTGCGCCAAGCTTTTCGCAGGTTTCTGTAAATTCCCGCTCCGCGTTGCTTGCGTAGACAATTCCGCCGCCCGCCTGCAGCGTCCACACATCCTGCTGCTTGAGCGCACAGCGAATCGCAATGCAGAAATCCAGGTTGTTCTTGTTTCCGATGTATCCGACTGCCCCGGCGTAAAAATTGCGTTTATATTTTTCCAGTGAAGAAAGAATTTCAATCGCGCTTATTTTCGGCGCTCCCGAAACTGTTCCGGCTGGAAAAGCCGCCCGCAGAACTTTTATTGCGGAAGTATCGTCATCAACTTTTCCAATTACTTCTGAAACAAGATGGATTACGTGGCTGTAAAGTTCCGTGAACATATAGCGTGTTACTTCAACGCTTCCGGTTTTGCACACGCGGCCAAGATCGTTCCGCGCAAGGTCTACAAGCATAAGATGCTCCGCGCGTTCTTTCGGGTCGTTCAAAAGCTCTTCCATAAGCTGCTTGTCTTCCAGAGGATTTTTTCCTCTGTGGCGGGTTCCTGCAATCGGGTGAATCATCGCCTCTCCGTTTCGCACTCGAACAAGGCTTTCCGGAGAAGCGCCTGTAAGCTGGAAATCTTCAAAATCAAGGTAGAACATATACGGCGAAGGATTTACAGAGCGCAGCCTGCGGTAGATTTCCAGGGCTGGAACTTCGCTTTTTATCTGAAGCCGTCGGCTTGGAACTGCCTGAACTATGTTTCCGGCGTAGATTTCCTTTTTCAGCGCCTCGACTTTTTCGCAGTATTCTTTTTTGCTCTGCGCTTCGTCTGTAAGAACAGTTGTTTTGTAGTCGGTCTCTGGTTCTGCAAGATACGAAAAATCCAGGTCAGAAAGCCGTTTTTTTATATTTTCTATTGCGGCCTTTAAGTCAATCTGGTGTTCCCTGTAATTCTGCGCGCAGATATAGATTTTTTCATAGAAATGGTCAAAAATTATAAAAGTGTGTCCCACAACAAACGCGCTTTCCGGGATTTTAAGCTGGTCTTCCTGTTTCTGAAGCTGGATTGTGTCGCAGCGGGCGCAAAATTCGTAGCTAAGGTAACCCATTCCGGCAGCCGGAAGCGGCAAGTCTAATCCTTCTTCCGGCGGATTTTCCGCCGCGATTTCTGCAAGAACATCAAGAATATCGCCTTTCATTGCGTAAACCGGGCGGCGTTCTCCGTTGATTACGATTGCAATTCCGTCTTCATCCTGAATAACCCGGAACGCCTCATCAAGCATAATCATTGAATAGCGGTCTTTGCCCGAAGAAAAATTTGCTGATTCAAGAACCGCTTTCGCGTTGAATTTTTTTGCCAGAGAAAAAGGAGTAAATCTGTCTCCCGGAAGAATTTCATATAACATATAAATCTCCAATAAGGTTCAGACTCTTGTCCGTTGCTGAATCTTTGTTTCTATAAATAGAAACAGTATAGAAATAATATATGTTACTGTCAATAGAAACACGAAAAAAAAGTGAAAGAAATTTGATTCCTTTTGAATTTTGTAAAAAACTTTTTTTTACGTTATTTCAATTTTTCTAAACTAAAGAAGTTGTCTCGTCTATTCCCATTCTGATGTTCAGGCACTGCACCGCCGCGCCGCTCGCGCCTTTTCCAAGGTTGTCAAAGCGGCTTGTAAGCATGATTCTGTCATCGTTTCCGTAAACAAAAATCTGCATATTGTTTGTTCCTGCCAGCGTGTTTGCCGCGATAAACTGTTCTGTCAGCGTGCCTTCGCCCATGAATCCGGCTACTTTTACAAAGTTGCAGTCTTTGTAGTGTTCGCTCATCATTTCCCACACGTCGTGCGCGGAAACTTTTTTTGCCAGAAGCCGCGCATGAAGGCCGACCGTTACAGTCATTCCCTGAAAATAGTCGCAGACATAAGGATTGAATACAGGCTCAAATTCAAGGCCTGCGATTTTTTTCATTTCCGGAAGATGCTTGTGCGCCTGCGTCAATGCGTAAAGCCGCGGAGAGTCCAGTTCCGGGTTTCTGTCAGGTGCCTCGTACTGCGCGATTGCCTTTTTTCCTGCTCCCGAATATCCGGAAACCGCATGGATTACAACCGGGTAGTCAGCCGGCATAATTCCAGATTTTACAAGCGGATAGCCCAAAGCCACAAAGCCCGAGGCGTAACAGCCAGGAACTGCTATTCTGTTGGAGGTCATGATTTTTTGGCGGAACGATTTGTCAAGTTCAGGAAATCCATACGCCCAAGCCGGATTTGTTCTGTGCGCAGTGGAAGCGTCAATAATCACAGTGTCTGGATTTGTGCAAAGTTCAGCCGATTCAACTGCCGCCGCGTCGGGCAGGCACAAAAATGTAAAATCACTTGAATTAATCATTTTTGCGCGCTCTGCGGCATCCTTTCGTTTTTCCTCGTCAATCTGCAGAATCTCAATATCGCTGCGGTTTGCAAAACGCTCAAAAATCTTAAGTCCGGTAGTACCTTCTTTTCCATCTATAAAAATCTTTACGCTCATACTTGCCTCTAAATTTGAATCGTGCGGGGAAATAATTCCAGATGTTCGGAATTTTCGTTCCTCGCTTCCTTGCAAAAGTCTAAAGTCTTTTTCAGGCTCGGTGGCTATTCACAATGTCCCGTTCAATTTCTACTAGCCTTGATTTCGAGTTTTTTTTTGCAAATTATGAAAGAACGCTCTCGGCAGATTTCCAATTTGCTCAGATGGATTTGGCTCGCGCTACGCTTGTATTAATTCGGGTGCTCCGCACTTTAATTAATTCAATCGCCAAAAATCTTCACAAATTGCAAATCTGCCTGCGCTTTTATTCTTTTTACAAAAAAGTCGACATTCAGGCTGCTATATAGTATAGAAGTTTTTAGATTAAAAAAAAATCACTTACAAAGCAAAACGGCAAATTTTGGACAAAATTTATTCAGTTTAATCAAAATCCGCTAAAAATTGTGCAAAAAATACTCAGAAAATCATCTGAATTTCGTTTTTTTTCCTGGAAAAGGGATTTGCGGTTTGCGATGACTTTGTGCGGTAAAAAAGACTAAAGTTCCAGCGAAACCCGATAATTACAGGCGTAGCGCGGGCAGAGCCGTCTGGAACAAGGGTTTGCAGGGTAATCTACGCAGAGCCTCTGTAAGCGATTTTTCATAATCCATAAAAAATTGAAATTCAGATTTTTTTTCCAGTTGGCACAGAATTTGCATAATATATTAGTGAAGGCTGGAAATAATCCGGCTGGAAATTAAACAATTCGCGCAGGAGGCATTTTATGAACGAATTAGCTTTATTCAATGACTTGTTTGGTGATTTTGCAGATGATGGTTACATGATGCCGTCTATCAATTTAAAGAAGGCTTTTCAGACACCAAAAGTTGATGTTAAAGAAGAGTCGGGTGCGTATACATTAAAGATGGATTTGCCTGGAAAAACTGATAAAGATGTAAAAATCGAGTTGAATCACAACGTCCTTACAATTTCATCAGAAAAGAAGAACGAAAAAGATGAAAAATCAGAAAAGAAAGAAGAGGGCAAATGGCTTGTAAAAGAACGCTCTTACCAGAAATTCAGCCGAAGCTTTACACTTCCGGAAGATGTTGAAGCCGAAAAAGTTTCTGCCGAAGTAAAAAACGGTGTTCTTACAGTAACAATGCCGCGTAAAGCATTGCCAGAACCAAAACGCATCGCAATCAAAAGCGCATAAATTCAGCACTCGCCGGATTTAAGTCTTAGCTATAAAAGGGGCGCCCCAAAAATTACGGGGCAGCCCCTTTTGTTTTTAACAAGTCTGCCGCGGTGGGTGGGGGATTTCAGAATATCCAGCCCATGGGGTCGTTGCATTGAGGCAGTTTCAGTTGCCCTGCGGTATATGGAAACTTTAAAAATTATCTTATAAAATGAACTATTAAAGTTTATGCAAAACAGTGAAAATATTCAAATAGAAGAAAACAAAGACTTTCTGGCAACGCAGCTAATTACTTATATTGGAAATAAAAGAAAAATAATCGGAGAAATAGAAAAAGAAATTGAATTGATTTCTGAAAAATCAGGTAAAGAAAAACTTGTCTGCACAGATTTATTTTCCGGTTCTGGAATTGTGGCAAGAATGTTAAAAAGACATTCAGCAAAATTGATAGTAAATGATTTAGAGAATTATTCTTCTGTAATAAATAGTTGTTACTTGATTAATAAAAAAGATTTTCCCAAGGATGAATGTGAGTATCTCCGTAAAAAAATTGAAGATTCTTGCCGGCTGGAAAAACTTCCGGGTATAATTTCTATGAATTACGCTCCGCAGGATGATGATAACATTAAAAAAGGCGAAAGGGTTTTTTATACGCATCAGAATGCGGTTCTAATTGATACGTACAGAACTCTTATTGATAAATTTGTTCCTGATGAAAATTTAAGGAAATTCTTTCTGGCGCCGCTCATAACAGAAGCGTCGGTTCATGTTAATACAAGCGGTGTTTTTAAGGGATTTTATAAAGACAAGAACACAGGAATCGGTTGCTTTGGAGCGGCTGGCAAAAACGCGCTTACAAGAATCTTTGGAAGAATAGAGCTGAAAGAACCTGTTTTCAGCAATTTTGAGTCAGATTTGGAAATTTATCAAAAAGATACAGTTTTGCTTTCAAAAGAATTAAAAAACCTGGATATTGCGTACCTTGATCCACCTTATAACCAGCATCCTTACGGCTCGAACTATTTTATGCTCAATTTGATTTTAAAGAATAAGCTTGATGTTGAAATCAGCAAAATAAGCGGAATTACTCAGGGCTGGAATCGTTCTGTGTTTAACAAACCTTATTCGACGTTAAAATCAATGGAAGAAATTGTTTCAAGCTTGGATTCAAAATTCATTGTGATTTCGTACAATTCAGAAGGTTTTATAAGTTTTGACGAAATGTCCGAAATGCTAAAGAAATATGGAAAATTAAAAACTGTCGAGATAGCATATAACACTTTTCGGGGCAGCAGGAATTTAAGAAACAGAGATATTCATGTTTCTGAATATTTGTTTATTTTGGAAAAATAAAGTTACGATTGGCAATTTCCATCCTCCCTTACAAAATATATTCCAGCTGCCGCTCTTTTGTCTTCAGCCCCATTTTTTCGTAGAATTTTTCCGCCGAAGTGTTTCCTGCCCAGACGTTCAGCGTTACCTCGTAGCAGCCAAGCCGTTTCGCCTCGCTTTTAACGTGCTCAAAAAGTTTTTCGCCGATGTGCCGGCCGCGGGTGTTTTTGTCAACACACAAATCGTCAATAAAAAGCGACTTGAACTGAACCATGTTGTTTGAAAAAGGCTGCTCCTGGATCTGGCAAAAAGCATACCCGACGCAAAAGTCATTCTCGTCCGCGGCAACATAAATTGGCTTCAGGTCGTCCTTGAGCATTTCCGAAAGCTCCGCATCCGTGTACTTTGTCGTTCCCGGAATAAAAATGTCCGGCCGAATCTCCGCATGAATCTCCAGAACCTGTCCCAACAAATCAATAATTCTAGGAATGTCCTTTTCGTTCGCTCTTCGTATTGTCATTTTTTGCTCCATTTTGAGTTTGTTCAGATTTTAAATTTCCGGGTGGCTTTTTGTTCGTTTGCTTACGCAAACTACCAAAAATCGGGCTATCCGTGGTTCCGGATTTCGCCTACATTCCTCCGCTACGCTCAGCGTTGTTTTGTGGCGGTTGCGATTCTCGACGAAGTTTCCTCTCCAACGCTTTCGCAACCAGAACAAAACAATGAAGCCGAATGGCGTACCTGAACGAAAAGCCGGTTCTTCTGTGTGCGACAACACGGTTTTTGTGAAAAAACTTCCGGAAACAGAGCCGGTTATGAAGGAATTCAACGCGGAGTGCGGATTTCCTTATGACGGCGCAAAGGAGCATTTTATCCTCGACATTGAAAACCGCGGGCTTCTGGACAAAGTGATTCCGCTGCTTGAAAAAATCACGGCAGTTCCGAAGAAGAGGAAAGCAAACTGAGCGAATATGAAAAAATTACTCGCTTTCAAAAATCAAGATTTTTTCTGATATTTTGTCTACAAACGGAAGTTTTTCAAACAGTCTTAATACCGGATGAAGGGCAATCATTCCTCTTGTGATATTGTCGTCTTTTATTTTTCTAAAGCCGGCGGCAATGTCTGCAATGTCTTCAAAGCAATCTGCACCGAAAATGAATCTTGCGCCTGTTTTATGGATTGATTTTTCAATCTTTTCGCGGTTTATCCATCTTTTTGCAAGACATTCAAGCATGACTGTCGCTCCGCTAAAATTTTTGCGGATAATCTCAAGCATTTTTGCATTTTCATTCTTTGTAAGATACATGCTCAAGCCTTCAATTATAAAAAGAACTTTTTCGCAGGCATCTATGTTTTTCACCCAGGACGCATCAAGCACTGAACAGCCGATGTTCAAAATCCTTTCCGGCTCATCAAAAATCTCATTCCTGATATCAATTATCTCAGGCAAATCAAGATTAATCCACTTCAGTCTGCCGTTGTCCATTCTGTAAAAGCGAGTATCCAGCCCACAGGCAATATTTACAACAGTGCAATTAGGATTTTCTGAGATAAAGTTTTTCACAAGTTCATCAAAAACAAGAGTGCGGGCAATAACACCGTCGCTCATCGTTGAGTCATCTTCCGCAAGCGAAAAATCATAGTCAATTTTTTCAACAATCTCAACCGCCTTTGAATCATAAAATTTATGTCCCTTGTTATTTGAATATTTTGCACGCGCATAAAAACTCTGGAGCATAGTTTCCGCCGTTCCGCTCAAATTTACTTTGATTCGTGCGGATGGTTTATAATTCGGTGTTTGTGTTGGAATAATGTTTGTTTTTTCTGCCATATTGTTTCCCCTGATAGATAAGTGCATATATTATACAAAAGTTAGTTAAGGCTAACAATATATTAAAGAAGATTTTGGGTGTTAGCGGAAAGGGCGGAGGCGAAAAAAAACATAGACTGACGGCAACAGATTGCAGCCAGCCTAGTTTAGAAAAAAGTCTAATCTGCGCGATTTTCTGTTTTTGGAATTTTATTCTTTGAACAGATTTCCTGCCGTCATCTCAAGGTAGTTTTTTCCGGCGTAATCCGGGAACGCTTTTTCTGCGGCGCAGATAAATTCTGTGCGTGTCTTGCATTGTGCGGCAAGTCCGCGGAGCTTTTTCACGTAGGCAATTTTTTCTGTTACGGCATCCTGCTCCTCAACGTTAGCGTGGCCTGAAAGAATGTACTTGTAGCCGGCTTTCTGGTACGACTCAAGAATTTCAATCATTGCCGCGGCATGCGCGTCAGAACCGATAATCGAATGAACGTATTTTCCGAGCATGTGGGTATAAATCGCGTTTGCGGCAGGAATTTCAACATCGAAGGAAGAGCCCCGGTCGTAAATCACAAAGTCGATTCCAGCGATTGTGTTTTTTCCTTCGCGCAGAATGTTTTTGATTGAAGCGACAAAGTTTCCGCGGAAGGCAGGTCCGAACGCCTTCAAAAGTCCCTGTGTGATTCCAAATGCTGTTCCGCCGCTCACAGATTTTTTAGCGTTTTCGGTTCCCCACACGTTCATTTCCTTGATGTAGTCCGCGCCGGCCGGATGGTCGCTTATGATAATGTCGTTCATCGGCTTTTTGAGAGAAGCAATGTATTCTTTCCAGGCGTCAAGATTTTCCGTGAACGCCGGAAGCTCAATTCCCACAAGCGCGTTTTCGCCTTCAACAATAAAAGCCGCGTCGCAAAGAGCGTCCTTTGTGTCGTAAGCGTGAAGCTTGATTTTTCCAAAGTCATAGACCGTTACAGTTCCTGTCGAAAGATTTTTTGTTGTGTTCATAATTCACCTCTGAAATTTTTTTTGCGTGCACGTTGTAACTTTTTCGGTTACAAGTAAAATATAATTCAGATTTGTTGTAATGTCAATAGTTACAACTAGAAAAAATAAAGAGGAATTTATGCTGAATTTACTTGTGCAAAATTGAGTTGATGAAAAATAACTGATAAATTTTTTTGTAATTATTGTATTTTGAGTTCTTATCATTGTTTTGCAGGGCTATGCACAATAATGACAAACCAATTCTCTTATCTTTATGCAAGATACATACATCCATTCATTCTTCCTATGGAAAATTAAAAGTAAGTTTATCTCGCGAAAACAACCGCATAAAAAAATCTATTCTTTACGTGAATTTTCAGGATAAATAAAGTTTCAGAATTCCCTGTAGTTTTCTGTCAAATCTTCTTCAAGCCACAGGGAAATTTCTTCTGTCACTTTTGAAAGTTTTTGCTCCTTTTGTTTTCCTGTTATTGAACATTCCCAGACAACAGCGACTCTGTAGCAGTTGTCAAGATAGGCTGAAATCACTTTTTTGTCGCGCGCAATGTTCCTTTCAATTTTATTTTTCCAGAATTCAACATTTGTTTTTGGCAGCCTGAAAAGCCGGCAGTTCTTGTGTCCGTGCCAGAAGCATCCGTGTATAAAAATAACTGCGTTGTAATGCGGAAGAAAAATGTCCGGCGTTCCCAAATACCGCTTGTCGTTTTTTCTGAATCTGAATCCGGCTTTGTGGAGCGCGCTTCTTAAAAAGACTTCGGGCTTTGTGTCCTTGCTGTGGATTTTTGCCATGTTCAGGCTTCTTTGCTCTGCGCTCAATGTGTCCATTTTTGTATCTTAATTTTGCCAAGATAAAAATGCAACCGATTTTAAATTTGAACATGCCATCTGAAATTACAACAGATTTTTGAGTTTTTCTAAGATAAAATATGAGAATGCTCAGCGTAATCAGTGTTGACGACCATGAAATGATAAGCCTTGGCCTTGGGCAGGTGTTTTCGGAAACTGAAGACATCCGGGGCTGTCATTTCTGCAAGACAAATTGTAATAATTGAAGTTACATCAAAAATCTGTTAAAGTTGGCGTATGAAAATAAGCAGCAAATTTACGGTGGCGGTTCACACGTTGTTGTGCATTTACCGTTTTAAAAAAGAATACAAGGTTACCTCGGATTTTATTGCCGGAAGCACGGGCGTGAATCCTGTGATTATAAGGCGGACGCTCATTTCGCTCAAGGCGGCGGGTCTTGTGAAGGTTGCGGCCGGAACTGGCGGAGCTGAGCTTGCGGTAAAGCCGGAGGATTTTACACTTTTTGACATTTACAAGGCTTCTGGCAGCATGGAAGAAAATATCTTTGGTTTTCACGAGCAGCCGAATCCCGCGTGCCCTGTCGGAAAAAATATCCACAACATACTAGACTCCCACCTTGCGGACGCGCAGAAAGCGTTTGAGCAAAAGCTTGCGACGGTAAAATTTTCCGACCTTGCGGCAGAACTTAAAATGGCGGAATCTGCAGAAAAATAATAAATTGGCGTTCCCACTGCGACTGCTTTGCAGACGCAGCGGTCGGACTATTCACACTTCGCCGTCTTCGCGGCTCATTCCTTCACTTCGTTTCGGAACTGCTTCGCAGGTGCTACTATCCCTGCCATACGTTCGCTTCATCTGCTTCGCAGTTGTATACGCAAAACGCAACCGCATATATTCAACTTTTTTATTATATCGAAAATATCGACTTTTATCAGAAACGTCAGGATTTTGTGTAATGAAAAACACGGATTTTATTTGTGCTTTTCTTCAAGAAACAGACATCCTTTGATTTCTACGATGAAATCGCCGCTTCCGCAATCCGCATTGTCTTGTATTCCATTCCGTCGGGCGAGACCGCGTCGCACAGCTTGAGTTTGCCGCTCACTGTGATTTTCTGTCCCGGTTCAACGCCGGAAACTTTTGCGCTTTCAAATTCAAGTCCCTGGGCGCAGCACGCAAGAACATCGGTGATTATGCAGTAGTCGTGCCGTCCGTAAGGAGCGTTGTCGTAATATGCCTCGTAAGTTCCGCTCATGCGCACTGTCTTTCCCTCGTATTTTTCAGGCTCGACAACAATCTGGAAAATAAAGGCATAAGCAAAGTCAGCGTTCATTTTTGAAAGGTCAAGCTCAACGTCGGTTTTTGGCGCGGAAATTTCCTCAAAGCTGCTTCCGTAAAAGTCGTAATTATCGGAATTTGAAGATGAATCTTGCGTCGCGCTCTCAGTTTTTTGCGGGGAATCATTTTCCGTGCCGCTGCCAAAATTTTCGCCGGATTCATAGTTTTCAGAATTTCCAGTTTCTTCTTGCCGGGCTGAATCCGACGGTTTTATTTCTGATGATTCTTCTTCCTTGATTTTTTCTTCTATTATATTTGCAACTTTGTTCTGTTTCGGAACTCCGCCTGCGCTGTAGGAGCTTTTTTCAGAGCATGACGAAACTGCAAGCAAAATCAAAATCGAGGCTGAAATCTGAACAATTTCCTTTTTCATAAAAATCTCCCGGCAAAGCAATGAAGTGCGAAAATCATTATATCGATTATCACAATTGTGGCTCCAACCGGCGTCGAAAGAACAATCGAAATCATAATTCCCAAGAACGACGAGAACGCTCCAAGCGCGGCGGAATAAATCACCGTGGACTTGAAGCTTTTCATGATGCGCATTGCGCTTAAAGGCGGAAAAACAAGAATCGCTGTTATCAGAAGAGAGCCTACAAGATTCATCGCAAGCACAATCACAACGGCTGTGATTACGGCGACTAGAATGTCGTAAATGCCTGCGAATCTGTCTTCCGTGCGCAAAAAGTCAGGGTCAAAAGTCGCTGAAAAAATCCTGTTGTAGAAAAAGATGAACGCGGCAATCGTAACGCAGGAAATCAGAACCGAGACTGCGACCTTGCCTTTTGTGAGAGTGAGAATCGAGGTTGAGCCGAAAAGCGTTGTGCAGACATCGCCTGAGACATTCGCCGAAGTTGAAAAGACGTTCATCACAAGATAACCGAACGCAAGCGCGCCCACGGAAATCATCGCAATCAGGGAGTCTGACTGTACTTTTCTTTTTTTGTCCATGCACAAAAGAAAGACCGCGCAAAGAACCGTAACCGGAATTGTAAAAAAACTGTCGCTCACAAGCTTCATCGTAACGGCAACCGCATACGCTCCGAACGCTGCGTGCGAAAGTCCGTCTCCAATCAGCGAGTAGCGGCGCAGAACAAGAACCGTTCCCAGAAGCGACGCGCACAGAGAAACCAGAATGCCGACAATCAGCGCGTATCTCACAAACGAAAATGAAAGATAATAAGAAAGTTTTTCAAGAATTTCCATCGAAGTCTCCAGTATTTCCGGTTTTTCAGTTGCGTTTTTCATCAGATTTGCCAGACGATGTGTCTTTGCAAAAATCCGCGCAGCTTTCAAACTGAACTTTTCCGCCTCTGAACGAAAGGATATGCGATGCGTAATCAAGACAGTCCAAATCGTGGCTCACCATTACAACGGAAAGTCCTTCATTGTTGAGTTTTTCCAAGATGGCGTAGAATTCCTTTTCTGCCGCCGGGTCAAGCGCGGAAACTGGCTCGTCAAGAAAAATAAGCTTTTTTGCGGCACACAAGGCTCGCGCAAGAAGAGTCCGCTGCTGCTGTCCGCCCGAAAGCTCCGTAAAACGCCTGCGCGCAAGGGAAGAGATTCCCACCTTTTCCATCTGCTCTTCCGCAATCATTTTCTGCGCCTTTCCGTAAAAAGGCCTGTTCTTAAACTGCCCGAGCGTTCCAGAAAGCACAATCTCGCGAACGGAAGCCGGAAAATCCGCGCTAACAGAAAGTTTCTGAGGAAGGTAGCCGGTCTCGTTTCGGCAAAGCCCGTCTCCGAACAAAATCTCTCCGCTGATTTTTTTCTGAAGTCCAACAAGAGTCCGCATAAGAGTTGTTTTTCCGCTGCCGTTTTCGCCAAGAATGCAAACGTAGCTTCCTTTTTCCACAGTAAAACTCACCGGTGGCGAAACTGCCTTTCCGTTATACCCGACAACAAGATTCCCGCAAGAAATGTACGCCATTTTTTCCTCCTCAGCAGTTTTTCCAGCAGTCTATAAATTCAAGCATGAACTGCTGGATTCCGCCGAACCACTTCTGCTGAAAAAGGCAGGCGTTTTTTCCTATGTAGCGGAAGTGCCAGCATTCCCAGCGGTAGCCGGTAACATCTTCATAGCCTTTTGGAAACGAAAGAGACCAGCCGTAATCAGCGGCATTTTTATAGATCCATTGTCCCATCTGGGTTTTGTCAAAGTCATCAGAAATCGAGCCAAAGTCAACTGCTGTTCCAAGCTGATGCTGGCTTGTTCCGGGGCGCGAGCTTTCACGTTCAGCCTCTTCAAGTCCGTCAACACTTACCCAGTAGTTAAAAAGATTTTCCTGATAAGAATAAGAGCGGTAGGCGGAGCTTACCAAAAGCCTGATTCCGTCATTTAATGCGGCCTGCGCCATTTCATTTAAAGCAGAATAAGCTTCCGGGCGGATTTTCATTCCAGCTTTGTTCAAGTCAAAAAGGCTGTTTTTTTCCAAAGAAATTAAATCTTTTGGCGCATAAGAAGAAGACGCGGTGTGCTTTTTGTCAATTAAAAAGAAAAGGCTTTTGTCATCTGGGCGGAATGTTTTTTCCTCCTCAAGAATCGCATAAAGATCTTTTATAAATTCCGTCTTGTTTTCTTCTGTAACACAAATGGCTTCTTTTGCTCTGGCAGACATTTTCTGAAAAACTCTGCTGAACTTTTCTTCTTCCGCAGATGGAATTTTTACAATCGGCTTTGAAGACTGTGCATAAGCTTTTTTTCCGCATCCAGAAAGACAAAAAATCCCGGCGACCGCAAAAATCTCCAAAAGTGTTTTTTTATTCATAATAAACCTCATTTTTTAGACAAAAAATTCAAAGACAAAGTAGCGACGGTCTAATTTTCCGAAAACGCCGCATAAAGTTACAGCGGTCATTTCGACAGACTCAATGACCGGACGAAGTCAATTACCACTGCAAGCGATTTTTTTATAGCCCCTTATCCCCTAAGCTAAAATATGCTAGAACTAGTTCAAGGCTTCTTTCAGAACGGAAAGGTTTTCTGTCATTGTGCCAAGATAGTTTTTTCCACCTTTGATGTCATTCTGGTTCACTGACTGCAATGAGTCCATCTTCAGAATCTTCCAGTTCTTTTTTGATGTGTTTTCAATTACAGTGCGCGCGATTTTTCCGTTTGAATTCTCGATTGTAAGAACGCTGCCAAGTCCAAGCTCGTCAACTTTCTTCGCAAGAAAAATCACAGTCTCAAAGCTTGCCTCGCTTTCCGCGCTGCATCCGACAAAAGCCGCGTAATATTTCAGGCCATAGTCATCAGCAAGATAGCGGAACGGGAATCTGTCGCCAAAAAGAATTGTCCTGAACTTTGAGGACGCTACGGTTTCAGAATACTTTTTGTCCAGAGTGTTGAGTTTTTCAACATAATTTTTTGCATTTTCCGCGTAAACAGAAGCGTTTTTTGGGTCAAGCTTTTCAATCTGGGAAGCAATCGCATTTGTCAAAATGGCAGCATTTTTGACAGAAAGCCAGACGTGCTCGTCGTATTCAACTTCGTCATGCTCGTGGTCATGTCCGTGTCCATCTTCGTCCTCATCGTGGCTGTGTCCGTGTCCTGCCAAATGCTCACAGATTTCCTCGCTGCTCATGCTTTCAGGAAAGAATGTAGGGAAAGAATTTTCAGGATCAACAATCGCGTCAAAGCTCTCGTTGCTCATTCTGATGTGGAAATGCTCCGCAGTCGCAGGCTCAATCATGTGGTCGTTGAATTCAATGAAAAGCGGCGCGCCTGACTTCTTGTTTTTTGCGACAAAGCGGTACATCGCGGCCTTTGTTCCTGTTGACCAGTTCTGGATGTAAAATCCGACATTTTTGTATTTTGAGCTTGCTTTTCTTCCGTCAGCATAAGTGAATTCAATTTTGTCTTTCTTTATGCTGATTTTCGCGATGTCAGTTTTATAGCCTTTCTGATAATAAGCCTTGTATTCTGCGGCTGTCATTTTTCCGGATTCTGCCTTTTCTTCAAAAGCCTCGTCCAAGGTTCCGTCAAGAGCAAGCGGATAAGCCGACTGCCATTCGCCTGCCCAGTCAGAAAGATTTCTGCTTTTAACCTCGCTGTCGTCAAAAGTTGAAACTTCCTTGCTGTGGTCGTGGTGATGTCCTTCTTCGCCGTGTTCATGCTCGGTTTCCTGCATTCCTTCCACAACTTCCTCTTCCTTTACGCGCTCTCCAAGAACTTCCATCATATTGACTGGAACAAGGTTCTTGTTCTTCGCTTCCTTTAGAACTCCGTTAACCCAGCCGTCGCTCTCGCCGCCAACGTAGATGAACATATCGCTTGCGGAAATTTTTACGATGTCGGAAAAACTCGGCTGGAACGAATGAAGGTCAGTCCCCTTGTCAAGAAGAAGAGTAAGGTCAAAATCTTTCGCTTTGTCTCCAAGAATCTCGCGGCACCAGTCGTACTGCGGAAAAGTCGTGCAGACGATTGATTTTTTTGATGAGATATTTTTGTCCGTCTTTGCGGAAACATAAAAACACAATGTAAAAGCGCACAATGCGGCGATGATGAATTTATTTCTTTTCATATTTACTCCAGTTTGTAAAAAATTGTAAAAAGTTCGCATCCCAAGTCTTTCAGAGATTTGACAGACGCGATTTTTTCTCTTTTTGAATACGGGCGCTTCTGCCTAAAGGCAGACCGGGCTTTTCGGGGTTCCGTACGCACTTCGTGCTACCTCCATTGCTACACTTCGCGTTGCTTAGTTCCGCAACGGCTCCGCCGCCCCTACAATCCCAAGCGCGCAGTGCAAGGACATTCGCAGCATTGCGAATACAAAATCCCTGCCACATAAAAATGAAAAGAGAATTTTCAGTTGTTAAGACGTGTCTTTAGGGAGATTAAAGAATTATTGAAAGAAGTCTGATATGAATTTTTAAAGGGAATTTTCGAGGCAAAACAGTGCCGGGCAAGAGAAACGCCGGCGGCGCAAAGGGCAAGGCTCAAAAGCTTTACGTTCTGAGCGGCAAGTTGAATCACAAAGCAGATTGGACAGTCGTCGCCTGAGCAGTCGTGTCCGGCTTCAGCAGCCGCAAAAAACACTGAGAAAACTGTAAATGCAATGAAGACCGCCGCCAAAACCGCGCGCAGTCTGTTAAATTTTGAATCCAGTCTTGAGTTCATTCAAAAGTCCTGCATTTTTCGCAAAGTCCGTTCAGTGACGACAAAGAAAAATCAACCTTGAAGCCAAAGTTTTCAGAAACCGACTTCAGGTAGTCCGCCGTAAGCCTGTCCGAAAGATGAATCATCGCGCCGCACTTTTCGCACTGAAAGTGAATGTGCCCGCCGCACTGTCCGTCTTTTTCCGCCGTCTGGTAAACAAAACCGTCAGAAACAGCCGACTTGCGTTTTATGAGCCGCCCGCTTTCAACAAGCTTGTCAAGGTTGCGGTAAACAGTCGTCTTGTTCACACTTTCCCCGCGCTCAGAAAGAAAGGCAAGCAGCTCCATCGCAGAAAATCCGCTTTCCGTTCTTTCCTGAACAAACTGAGAAATCAAATCCGAAGTTTTAGTGTGGTAAGACTTTTGCAACACGGTTGCATATTAACGGGATGAAAAAGAATTGTCAAGAAAAAATTTCGGTTTGCTATGCTTTTGCCGCAAGATTTAAAATTTTCAGGTGAAAAATGTGCAAAACATGTAATTTTGTTCAAAAAAACTTGCAATTATGTGTAAAAACCGTACGTTATAATATGCAATAATGTGTAAAAAACGTATGCAAAAATGTGTAAAAATTATAATTATTTATATGCAATTTTGTGTATTTTATGAAAAAAAACAGTGCAAAAATGTGTATAATCTGCTATGCTAATTACAAAGTATGGAACGCAAAGCATTGCAGAAAATGGAGGAGTGGAAAAACTCTTCTCATAGAAAACCGCTTGTTTTAAAAGGCGCCCGTCAGGTTGGTAAAACCTGGCTTATGAAAGAATTCGGCAGGCGCAAGTATAAGAAGACTTTCTATTTTTCTTTTGACAAGGAAGAAAGCCTCCGTGAAATTTTTAAGGTAAATAAAGAGCCGCATAGAATTATAGAGATTCTCGGCACAATTAGAGGCGATAAAATTCTTCCTGAAGAAGATTTGATTATCTTTGATGAAGTGCAGGAGTGTCCAGAAGCTCTGAATTCTCTTAAGTATTTTAATGAAGAGGCAAACGGATATCATATTGTTGCCGCAGGAAGTCTTTTAGGAACTCTTCTTGCAAAACCAATGTCTTATCCTGTTGGAAAAGTGAATCTTCTTGATATATATCCTATGGATTTTGAAGAATTTCTGAATGCTGTGGAACCTGTGCTGTTTAACTATATTGAAGAAACTCCTCCGGCGGAAATATTGAAAATTCAGCATGACAGATTGATAGAACAATACAGAAATTATTTGATTGTCGGCGGAATGCCGGATTGTGTATGCTCCTGGATGACAGAAAAAAATTCCGGAGTCGTTTTGCAAATACAAAATGAGTTATTGGCTCTCTATGAAAATGATATTTCCAAATACAATGGAAAGGTAAATGCCGGCCGCATACTTTTGGTAATGCGAAGCATTATTTCACAGCTTTCTAAAGAAAATGAAAAATTTGTTTATGGCTGCGTCAAATCTGGAGCAAGGGCACGTGAATTTGAAGAGGCAATCGAATGGCTTGTCAGCGCGGGAATTGTCATACGCATCTATGATGTTACAAAACCTGAACATCCTTTAAACGTTTTTGAAGATTTTTCCAGTTTTAAGCTGTTCTATTTTGATGTTGGACTTGCAAAATGCGCCGCAGGTGTAAGCAATGAGGCAATAATACTGAATTCAGATTTTCAGTTTAAGGGAGAGTTGACAGAAAACTATTGTCTTCAGCAGTTAAGAGGACAGTTCGATGTTGCTCCTCACTATTATTCTCCTTCCAGAAATTACGAAGTGGATTTTCTTTTACAAAATGAAACGCAGATAATTCCTGTTGAATGCAAGGCTGGCGGAAATGTGTCTTCTGCCAGTTTCAAGCGCTACCGAAGGGAAGAAAATCCTGACTGTGCGATAAGATTCTCGGCATTGGAATACAAAGAACAGGAAGATATGATAAATGTTCCGCTTTACCTGGCAGACAGGATTAAACAAATTGGAAAAAAATGATTCTTTCATGTTTCTGCAAAATTTCCTAGTTTTTTCTTAATTTGCCGTGATATTTTCCTCTTCATGTTGTATAATAATAAGAGAATACAAATCTGATAAGAAACCGTTCAAAAATCGAACGGCAGATGGAGAAAGCAATGAAAATCAACTTCTTTACTACCCCCCCCCCTCACACCCAGACTATTCACAACATTAGTGGCAGCGCTTTTGCTGTTCACCGGCTGTATGACCGGAGATGACAGCAAAACTACAGAATACAAGCTCTCGTTCAGCGCAAATGGCGGAAACGGCACAATCGCAAGCATTTCCGTGGAAGAAGGAAGCGAAATCGAACTTCCGGAAAACACATTCACAAAAACTGGATATAGTTTTGCAGGCTGGGCGACATCCGCCGATGGAAATGTTTCATACTCCGATAAGGCAAAAATCTCCATAACCGGCAACATCACACTTTACGCAAAATGGACTGCAATCACTTACACAATCACCTATGAACCGAACGGCGGAACAAATGCGGATGGAAATCCTGCAAGCTACACTTTCGAAACAGAAACTATAACGCTCCTTGCTTCGTCAAGACAATATTTTGACTTCGGTGGCTGGTACACCGACAGCGAATTTTCGGATTCAAGCAAAAAAAATGAAATTACAAAAGGCTCAACCGGCAACATTATGCTCTACGCAAAGTGGACGGTTGCGGCGGAAAATGCAGTCAACGCAATAAACAGTTTTCCAACCGGCGAGCACAAGATTGCGGTTACAGGTCAAATGACAAAAGACAATCTGAACGGCGTAATAGCGGCAATCAAAGGCAATTCAAACGGTGCAAAAGTCTATCTTGACCTTGGAGGAACAGCAATAGATTTTTATGACTGGCAAAGGTGTAAGTTTGCGGACTGTGAAAATCTTATTGGCATCGTAATCCCGACAATTGAGTCGCCGGACAAAGACAATCCAATTATCTTGATTCCTGACTTGATGTTTGAAGGATGCAAGAATCTAAAATCCGTCATCATTTTAAACAGTTCAGATGAATATAAGATAATTACATTTAAAAACTGTACATCTCTTGAATACGTAGAGATTCCCACAAGCATTGTTTGTATATATGGTGATGCTTTCGACGGCTGCACGGCACTTGAGACAATCACATATAAAGGCACAGTCGAGCAATGGAAGCAGGTCAAAACTGATTTTAAGGATTTAAAATACAAACTCATGTCCTTGAATGTCCAGTGCGAAAACGGAACAGCAAGCGGTTCTGATTTAATTTAATAAAAGAGTAAGAAAAAATGGCGGCTCGTTTGGGGCTGCCTGAATAAAAATATCAAATAGACAATAGCAAAATTTTTTCACGGCTGTCTGTTTTGAAAATGCAAATTCCCAAAAATCCTGATATACTTTTCAAACCATGACGAAACAAGAAACCTACGACTTTTTGAACGCGAAAAACATTGAATACGAAATCACCGGGCACAAGGCGGATTTCAGCATGGACGAAATCTGCGATGTCGTGTTGCCTCACCCGGAATGTGACGCGAAAATCTTTTTGTGCGCGACGACAAAAAGCGCGAATATTTTCTGATTACAGTAACCTGAGCTCATTGTAATCCACCCGAACGAAAACACCGCGACCGTATGGCTCAAAACCGCCGACTTATTAAACTGATAAAAGAAAACGGAAATGCAGTGGAACTGACGTGCTTTTGAAAAACGTTACGGTAACGCATTGCGAACTGAAGTAATTTTGCAAAACGTTATTCTGGAGTCTTTAATATTTTCAAAAAATCGTTTGCTGTAACTTCTTCCGACAAAAATGTGTGCGTCACCCGAACGGATTTTTTTCAAATTGCCAAAAGTTTCTGCGTAAGTTTCATAGAGTGTTCAGATTTTTTGATTTCTGTTATTAAAATTGTCATTTTTTATTTTAGTGATTTCCTGCTTTTTACCGAAAACTTACAACATTTACATCATAAGTTTTCAGTGGAAAATATAAAAAACTCCATGATAAAAAAGCAAACAAGCTTATTAGTTTTGAAGCACAAAATTTGAACAAATCTAGAAAATAGAGTTTTTGTATACAATGAAGAAAAATCAATCACAACAAGTCATTCAGCAGGTTCATGCAGCGGATTTTCTGTTTCAGGTTCGCGCTTCCGTAAACATTCAGCGTGAACGAGACGTTTTTGTGTCCGAGAATTTCTGAAAGCGACTTGACGTCGAAGTCTGGAATTTCGATGCATCTTACGGCGAATGTGTGCCTGATTTCATGGAACTTTACCTGTTTAAGATTATTCCGCTTTAAAAACCTGAAGAAAAACTGCCTGTAGGTTCTTGGCTCTGTCGGGCTTGTTTTTCCAGTCAGAAAATAATGTTCCGGATTTTCCGTGTAGAATTTTCTGACTATATTTACAAGCAATGATGGAAGCGGAATTGTCCTGACGGAACTGGAAGTTTTTGGCAGTCCGACGTTTATGTACGACTTCTGTTTTTGTTTGTTATATATGCGCTGCACAGTTCTGTTCACTGCCAAAGTTTTTTCGGCAAGCGAGATGTCCTTCATTTTTAGTCCGCACAGTTCGCCGATTCTAACTCCTGTCATAAGGGCGATTAGAATTCCTGCTGTCTTGCGGTTCAGTTTCAGATAAATGCGCTGAATCAGTTCCTGTTCCTCGTCTTTTGAAAGGGAAACGATTTTTCTGTTTTCCGTGTCTTTCGGATATTCAATCAACTCCCAGTTCAGGGGCTGAATCAGTTTTTCCTTGTAGGCGAAAATTAGCGAAAGCCGCAGTACAAGAATGATGTCCCGGATTGTCTTTAGTTTTAGTCCGCCTTTTCCGTCTGTTCTGCCCTTTAAATGCAGATGAAGAATAAAACGCTGAATTTCAGATTCGGTTATCAGGTTGATTTTTCTTTTCCCAAAGTAAGGCTTGAGATGATTTTCTGAAATCAGCACAAAATTCGCATAGGTTGATGCGGCAATCATCGGTCTCTTGCACTTTAGCCATTCGTTCACAAGAGTTTTGTATTGAGTGTTTCCTGTCATAATTGACACCTCCATTTTGCATTATGGAGAAAAACTGGCTTAAAAAGCTCCTCAAGGTGCGGCAAGAGCGACAACGCGCCCCGCCTCAGATTCCCAGAATTCAGAGGGGAATGGATAGAGAAGAAGTTGGGGGAGATTATAATTGAAGTAAAAAGAAAGGCAGAAGAAAATTCAAAAGCTCCAGTGATGATGATTTCCGCAACAGAAGGTTTTATAAACCAAAGCGAAAGATATTCTTCAAACAATGCTGGAAAAAGTTTAAAAAAGTATACTTTATTAAAAAAAGGAGAATTGGCATATAATCACGGGTATTCTAAAACTAGGAATTTTGGAAGTTGCTTTACTTTAGAAATTGAACAAGCAAGAATTCCTTTTGTTTATCATTCTTTTTCTCTTAAAGGTGAAAATGATTCTGTTTTCTGGGGAAAATATCTAAACAGCGGTTTGTTTGACGGAAAATTACGAAGACTTGTTGCATCTACAGCAAGAATGGATGGATTATTAAATATTTCGTTTGAGAATTACAGTTCAATGCCTGTAAACATTCCATCCCTTCCAGAGCAGAAGAAAATAGCCGCCTTCTTCACGCTGCTTGACCGCCGCATCCAAAAGCAACGCCAGCTCGTCGAGTTCCTGAAGACCTATAAAAGAGGAGTAATGAATAAACTGTTCGATAAAAATATAGAATTCAATAAATATTTAAAATGGGAAAAAGTTGATGAAATTTTTAAGACCATAAATGACAAGCCATACCAAGTTCAATCATGTAGTTATTTTCAAAATGGACTATATGATATAGTAGATCAAGGGAAAAAAGAAATTGTTGGCTTTTGTGATTATAATGATAAATTATTTATCGATGTTCCTGTTATTATATATGGAGATCATACAACTTTAGTGAAATATCGTGAGAAAAAATTTATTGTCGGAGGTGATGGTGTAAAGTTATTAAAATCAAGAGATTCTAATATAAATTTAAAATACCTTTACTATGCACTTTTGCGATACAATATAAAGCTAGAAGGATACAAAAGGCATTTTTCAATACTGAAAGAAGTTAGTCTACCTATATTTGAAAAGTGCATTCAAGATGAAATTGCAAAAATTATAACTTGTATCGATTCCTACATAAAACTGCATGAAAACAAGCTTTCTTCTTTGCTTTCGCTTAAATCCTCTCTTCTGCAGAAAATGTTTATATAAGTGTTATGGATTTATTCATGAACTCTTTCGGAAAACAGTTTTTCAATTCTTATAAAACAAAAAACATAGAGAATTTCTGATTTTTATGTTATATCCATTAAAGGAATATGTTCTGCTTGTATCAGAACGTTCTTGGAGGCAAATATGTCTGATTTAGCGTTGCAATATTATAATTCTGTTGACAAACTGGATCTTCATGACTTGGAAATACTGTCTCAAAAAATTACATCTTTGATTTTCAAGAAAAAAGCGAAAGAAAATGATGTTGTAAAAAATGGGCTTGCTTATTTCAACAGCATAAAAGGCACAGTAACAAGAGAAATTGACGCCGATAAGGAACTTTCAGAATCATTAAGAGAAAAAAACTTATATAATAACTCTTAAAAATATTCATACAGAAAAAGCGGAAAACTGTTCAGAATTGCTACGGAATCTTGCGGTTTAACATATTTTTCCAGCTGGCTTGAAAATATTTTCTTTTGGTTTACAAAATCCTTCTTTTCAGGAATTGTGTAGTTTCCCGTGCATATATAGTTTGCTTTTGAAATATGCTGGCTGCACAGAAGTTTCCAGTTGTTTTTTATAAAATCATATTTTTCTTCTGAAATATCTTTGAGTAGACCTGTTTTTTTATCGCAAGGAATGACCATAAAATCCATGCTTTTATAAAATGGATATTTTTCTGTAACGAAAAGCTTAAAGTTATGACATTCGCTCCTTGTCGCCCTATAGTTTATAAAATTTGAATCAGGAAGTTTGTCCGTGCATTTTATTGACTCGACCATAGGATAGTTCACATACAGTTTTCCGTTTTCTGTCTCATCATCAAAGAATCTCAGCATTTCTTCCAGTTGCCTGTTTATTTCGTCAGGAGGAAGATTCTTGTTCTGAAAATCATAATCAAAGAAAAGGAATACTTCCGAAAAATCAGCCACATCTGTAAAATTCTTTAATGGACTGCTTTGAGTGGCTGGAAGCCTGTTTTTTATCACCGAGACAATATCTTCTGTAAAGTCTGAATCATTCATAAGCCTGTAAAGCTCATAGATATTACATCCGAAACAACAGACTGTCTTTTCTATATCTTGAGGAAAATAAAGTTTCTCCAGTGTTCTGAATATCGAAGGCTCAGTTTTCTTTCCCTCAAAGACAAAAAGCATCATAAGCCGAATGTGCCTCCACGGTAAAGCTTTTCAATGTTGTGTCCCTGCCTGAGTTCTTTAGGCGTGCAGTCGTGCAAAGAGCGGATTGTATTATCTTCAATAAGAAAATTGCAATCCGGACGCAAAAGGTCGTTAGTGAGCAAAAGCGTATTGTGGGAAGTCAGAAAAACCTGACAGTCGAGCTTGAAAAGCCATCTGCATACCGTGCGTGAGAGTTTAAAATGGTAGAACGCATCGAATTCGTCCACAAAAACGAATGAAGCCTGCTCCATGTGCTTAATCCAAAAATACATAAGCTGAAGAGAACGAGTTCCTGTTGAGGCTATAAGATAAAATGGTATTGGAGCGCCTTTTATATAACAGAAAAGCTGCTTATCATGCGGATTCGGAGGAACAAAAGAAAATTCCTGATCGCTTACTTCTTTTAGAAAGTTTGAAAAATCCTTTACAAGATTGTTGTTTATTATGTATTCATCAAGAAGAGAGGCGTTCGTTTCAAGACCGATGAATTCTCTTTCTTCCAGACATCTGAACCAAAGCATAGAATTCACGAATTTCTGCATTTGCAAAAGAGCATTGTCTTCTGCAAGCGGATATGAGGTTATAAGAAAATTAACAATTGAAACGCTGTTTGCATTCTGCGCCAGATTGTTGCGTGTGTTTTCTTCCATTGGAAAAAGTTTTTCATCAATCTCAAAAGATGACTCATTGCGGAAAAAGATTTGCTCTCCATTGACTTTGAGCTGTTCCTTTTTTAGAACGCCTTGTGCGGTTTTTGAATAATTATATTCAACAGATGTTCCGCCAAAGTCAAAAGTATATTCAAAATCGACAGTCTTTTTTTGCGCGCCGGCGAATGCAAAGTTTACATAGTAGTCCGGCTTTTTCCATTTTTGTGAAAGATGGTTTACAATGTCAAAAATAGAAAGCCCGAAATTGCTTTTTCCGCAGCCGTTCTTTCCGACTATGATTCCGTTTTTTACAGTCTTGTTTTTTATTGCAAAGTCATTGAATTCATAGTTGCGGATTTTAGTTAAATCCCATTCAATGCGTTTTTCAAAGCCACGGTAGTTGGTAACTGCAAATTTTCTAAGCATTATGCACCTCACTAGTGATTATCGGCAAAAATAATAAAAAAATCAAGTTTACCGTAATTTTTTTACGGAGAGATATAATTTAGGAAATATTTGGGACCTATAAAAGAGGAGTGATTTTTTCGATTTTTAAGAAAGATAATCAGTTTGGCATTCAAATAAAAAAAACACCTTTGTCAGAATTGTTGACAGAATATCGAAACAGAAATACTAAAAATCTTATGGTTTGTTCTGTTGCCGTGGGAAAAGGTGTCGTAAATCAAATTGAACATCTTGGAAGAAGTTTTGCGGCTGCTGACACTTCTAACTATGGAAAAGTTAAGCCCGGTGATATAGTCTATACAAAAAGTCCTACAGGAAATTTTCCGTATGGAATCGTAAAGCAGAGCAGGCAAAAGCAGGACGTTGCAGTTTCTCCGTTGTATGGAGTATATACACCAAAATCATTTTCTGTCGGCACTTTGATTCATAATTACTTTGAACAGAGCGAAAATGCAAACAACTATATACGACCGTTAGCACAGAAAGGAGCAAAAAATACAATAAATATAACGACATCATATTTTCTGCAGGGAATCATTCCGTTTCCAAAACTTGAAGATGATATAGAAAAACTGGCGAATTTCTTCAATTTGCTTGACGAGAAGATTCAACACTGAAAATTTTCTACATAATTTATCAATGCAGAAAAAAGAACTTTTACATAGAATGTTTATATAAACATCTGTTGCAGAAGATGTTTTTTTTGTACTTCAAAACTCAATAATACTTTTTCTTCTGAGGATATTTTTCGTTCAAATAAAACAATCTGTTCCGCTACCTTGTCCTGTATAAATTTATCTGGTAATTGTATTCGCAATCGTTGAAATTTTGGAAAACTTAATGCATAACGTGTACCGCCTTCTTTAGCAATCATAAGTTGAGATTTAATAAAATCAGTTTCATTAAGGATATATTCTACAAAACGACTATTATGAAACTCGCTTACGCAAAACACAGGATAAGCCGGGCTTACGATACCTTTATCAATAATATCTTGATAATTAAAATGAAATTCACCTGTATCACTCATAGACCGATATGTAAAATACCCATAAGGAACTATTTTATAACCTATTGTATTTTCACTTGCCGCATATTTATTAAAATAGGTGGTTTGTAATTTTATGCCATTCATTGTAGATGAAAGTATTGGATATTGTCGATTAGAAGTTGCCTTTTCGGTATATTCAAAAATAATGTCATTCAGTAAATATTCTTTTGTTGTGAAAGTAGATAAAAGATACCTGAAGTATCCTCTTTTATAGGTCTTCAGGAACTCGACGAGCTGGCGTTGCTTTTGGATGCGGCGGTCAAGCAGTTTGAAGAAGGCGGCAATTTTCTTCTGCTCTGGAAGGGAGGGGATGTTTATTTTTAGAGACCAAAAAGTTGGCATATCAATATTCTTGCCGTCTCTTATACCTGTTACAGCAGCTGCTAATTTTCCTTCGATAAAATTATAAGAACGAAAGTAATCTTTAAATGCAGCAGAATCAATGCAATTGCTTCGCAGTATTTTATATGCAGGACTAGATATTCCTTTGTGTTTTGAGCATTCTAGTCCGCCTTCAAAAGACCTTAAATGAATAATAAAATCTCCTGGCTCAATAACTTTATAAGCATTTATATTTGCCTTGTCATAAGCTATTCGTCTTTCAGATATATCTCTGAAAACAGTTCCTATTCCTTGCTGAATAGAGAGAACCGGTAATTCCGGATGTTTTCTTTCGTTTACCTCAAAAAAAATCTCCCCCAGCTTCTTCTCTATCCATTCCCCTCTGAATTCCGGGAATCTGAGGCGTGGCGCGCTGTCCCTGTTGCCGCACCTTGAGGATACATTTTCCATAAAATTCCTCCAAAATCGTTAAAGTTCAAAAATCAAAATTATAAAAGTATTTTCTAGTCCTCGAAAGGAAAATCCAGTCCAAGTTCCTTGAAGTACGGCTTAAGCTCGCTGTTTATCTGCTTTATGTCTTTCTCAAGATTTCGGATATTCATAGAAACCTCCGCAAGGTCAATTTCCGGCTCTTTTTCAAATGTATCTACATAGCGTGGAATGTTCAGGTTGAATGCGTTTTCTTCTATTTCCTTCATGGACGCAACATGTGCGTATTTTTCAACATCTGCACGCTTTTCGTAGGCTTGCACAATTTTGTCTATGTCGCAGTCTCGCAGAATGTTCTGGTTCTTGCCTGCCTCAAAATCCTTTGACGCGTCTATAAAAAGAATGTTGTCCTTATTTCCTTCGCGCTGGGCTTTAAGAACAAGCACGCAGACAGGAATTCCTGTTCCGAAGAAAAGATTTGCCGGAAGTCCGATTACGGCGTCAAGCACGTTCAGTTTTTCTATCAGATATTTCCGGATTGTCTCCTCGGAGCCTCCGCGGAACAGAACGCCGTGCGGCAGGAGGACTGCAGCTCTTCCATCCTCGTCCATGTGGTAGACCATGTGCTGAACAAACGCAAAGTCTGCCTTTGATTTAGGGGCGAGTTTTCCGTATTGGGCAAATCTGTCGTCTTCCATAAAGCGCGGATCAGCCGACCAGTTTGCGGAGTACGGAGGATTTGCAACCTGAACGCGGTATTTTGTTTCTCTTGCAGTTTCAAAATAGTCGTGCTCAAGGGTGTCGCCGTTAAAAATCTCAAAATTAGTATATGGAATTCCGCGCAGAATCATGTTCATTCTTGCAAGGTTGTATGTTGTGGAAGTAAGTTCCTGACCGAAGTAAAGACGCACGTTCGCATATTTTTTTAGGCGCAGAAGAAGCGAGCCTGAGCCGCAGGTTGGATCGGCGGCGGCTTTTACATCAGTGAGTCCAAGACAGGCAAGACGGCACAAGAGCTCGGCAGGACCAGACGGCGTATAGAATTCTCCAGCTTTCTTTCCGGCAGTCGCGGCAAACTGTCCTATAAGATATTCATAGGCGTTTCCTAGAATGTCGATTTTTGTGTCCTCAACAGAAAAATTTATTTCATCCAGAGAGGCGATTATCTTTGACATTACCGCGCTTCTGTCTTTTACGGTGTGTCCGAGTTTTGTGGAGTCCAACTGCATATCTGAAAAAAGCCCCTCAAAGTCGGACTGACTTTCGTTTCCGATGGTTGACTCCATAAGGGCGTTTATTCCTTTCTGCAAGAATTCTATGTCGAACGAGCGGTTTTCCACCATTTTTATCATGTTTGAAAAAAGAAACTGAGGCTCAATTACAAATCCTAAGTCCCGCAATGACTCTTCTTTTACGGCTTCGCGGTATTCATCGTTTTTCCAGGCGTCCTCATAAGAAATATTGTCGTCTTTCAGAAGTTTTGCCATGTATTTTTCTGTGCGGTCGGAAAGATAATAGTAGAAAATCATTCCAAGTATATAGTTCTTGAATTCGTAGGCTTCCATGTTTCCGCGAAGTGCGTTCGCCATTGCCCACAGTTTTTGGCACAGTTCTTTCTGGTGCTGCTGAATGTCGTTTTCCATTTTATTTTCTCCAGTTCAATATTTTATAAATTAAGGCTGTCCTCTGTCGTATTACTAGAGGAGCATTTTAGCTGCTGTATTTTTCCACGTGGGATTTTATAAAGTCTGCGATTTTGCTTACAAGCGAACGTTTTTTCAGAAGCGACATAGGCTGCGTAAGGCTGTCCCTTATTGCACCCTGGTTTATTACTCCGGAAAACGCATACTCCGAGATAAAATCTCCTAAAAGTTCTGCGCTTATGTGCTCGTTTTTTGCAAACGCTTCTATTTCTTCCTGTTTTTTTCTGTTCTCAAAGTCGTTGTATTTTACGTCGATGTCTTCTGTTCCGTTCATGCCGGAAACGACTTCGTCAAGGAATGCGCGCAGAATATCAATCTTTTTGTGCAAGTGAAGATTGTCCGAGCGTCCAAGCTCCGATTTTATATGCTCAATGTCATCGTTCTTTGCTTGCTGCGAGTTGAATCTTATGTTCCGTATAAGGTTCATGATGTACGCCACGTTGATTCTGTCGGTTTCCATAAGCTCAATGCAGAAGTCAACGTCATTAAGAACGGAAACAACCTCGCGCTCGTTCTGTGCTTTTCTGTAAAGAAGAAAATACTTGCTCTTGTAGTCCAGAAATTCCTGGTCGCTCATTTCAATTGAATCGCGCTCTATCTTGAATTCCACGAAAGTCTGCAATGAAAGAAGGTATTTTGAAAGTTCCCTGAATGTTACAACGAAATTTTTCTGAGTTTCTTCATCCATAAGCATGTCCATAGAGGACGGCGTAGGGGCGATTTCCTTAAGTTTTATTGCAAGCTCGTTGAATTTCTGGACATAGTATTCAAATGATTTTGCAAGGATTCCTTCCGTGTCGTTCGATTGGGAGAAAAGAGCAAGCGCATCATCGGTGTTCTTCTTAAGATTTCTGTAGCAGATTATTATTCCCCACGGCTTTGTTTCTTTTTCTACTCGGTTCGTGCGGCTGTATGCTTGAAGCAGGTCATGGTACTCAAGCTTTTTGTCCACATAAAGAACCGAAAGAGGCTTGCTGTCAAAACCTGTAAGGAACATATTCACTACAAGAAGGATGTCAAGGCTCTTTGTCTTTTTGCCCTTTACACGGTCGCTTATGTCCTTGTGATATGCGGAAAATGTTTCCGTTGAAAAATTCGTGCTGAAAATTTCGTTGTAGTCTTTTATTATGCGCTCAAGTGAACTGCGGCTATGCTCGTCTGCGTTTTCATAGTCCTCGTTTGCTCCGTAAGAGAAAATTCCGCTTATGTTCAGGTCATGGTCAATGCCCTTGAATATGTCATAGTATTTTACAAGCGCCGGAATTGATGAGACTGCGAAAATTGCTGTGTACTGGCGGTTGCGAGTTTTTGCCTTGTGGTTCTGGATTATGTGGTTTGCAATCATGGTCATACGCTCGTCCGCCATATAAAGCTCGTTCACGTCGATTGCATTCGTCATCGTGTTGTCATCAAGGTCGTAGTCGCCGTCCATCGTCTTTATGTATTCCACATGAAATCCAAGAACATTGTTGTCAAAAATCGCGTTCTTTATCAGATATGAGTGCAAACATTCTCCGAAAAGGCTTTTTGTTGTCTGCACAATTTTTCCGTTCACTTTGCCGTTTACCTCGAACCTTGGTGTTCCCGTAAAGCCAAAGAACTGTGCGTTCTGAAAATGCCTTACAATATCCTTGTGCATTTCCCCGAACTGAGAGCGGTGGCACTCATCTATTATGAACACAACTTTTTCTTTCTTGTACAAGTCCATTGCAAAAGCGTAGCGGGAATTGTTCACTGCGTTCGCCATTTTCTGAATTGTCGTGATTATCAGCTGGCGGTTCTTGTCCTTCATCTGCTTTACAAGAATGTCAGTCCGGTCAGTCGCATCCACCGAGCCAGCTTCGAATTTGTTGAATTCTTCCGTTGTCTGGGTGTCAAGGTCTTTGCGGTCAACAAGAAAAACCACTTTTTTTATTGCGGGATTTGTGGCGAGAATCTGCGCTGTCTTGAATGCGGTAAGAGTTTTTCCGGCTCCTGTGGTATGCCAGATATATGCGTTGCGGCTTGTCATTGTCGCCTGCCGGATAAGGGCTTCTGCTGCATAAACCTGATAAGGACGCATGACCATCATTATTTTATCCGTGTCATTCAGAACGGTGAATTTTGTCATCATTTTTATGAGCAAATCCCGTGCAAGAAAGACAACGGAAAATTCCTTTAAGTTTGTGATTCTGATATTGTTGTCGTCTGTCCAGAAGAATGTATTTGAATAGAAAATATCCTTGTCACTGTTCGCAAAATATTTTGAGTCCACTCCGTTGGAGACTACAAAAATCTGAATAAAGTGAAACAGCCCCTGATATGAATGTTTTCTATACCGCATAATCTGATTTACAGCTTCCTTTAGGTCCACGCCGCGCCGCTTTAGCTCAATCTGCACTAGCGGAAGACCGTTTACAAGAAGCGTAACGTCATAGCGGTTTGTGTAAAGACCTGTAACTGTAACTTGATGCGTAACCTGATAAATGTTTTCTGTAAAGTCGTTGCTCAGAAGCCTGAAGTATGGCTTTGTGCCGTCATCGCGCTCAATCTGGAATTTATCCCGCAGAATTTTCGCGCTCTCAAATACGCTTTTTCCGTTTATATAATTCAGAATGCGTTCCCATTCCTTTTCGCTCAAAGGCTTCCCTGCAAGTTTGTCCTTGTTGAAAGCCTCAAACTGCATCCTGAAATTGTTTATAAGCGCATTGTAGTCCGCCAGTACCGTATGCGTATAGTTCTGTTTTTCAAGCTGATTAACCAGCTGCTCTTCCAGCTGTGCTTCACTCTGATATGCCATAATACATAATTATAACATATTTTTGCTATTTTGCTGACTGGTTTCTTCTATAAAAACTAAAGAACCTTTTATTCCTTTATCTTTCTATCTTCCTTGTCCAGCCGGAACTCCTTTTCTGCTGGCACAAAAAAGTTCTTCCTGTTCTAAGCGGAATGTCTTTGCCGTTAGAACAGGAAGCTTGAATTTAACCTATTTTATACATAACCTTAATTTCGAGTTTTTTTGCAAATTATGAAAGAACGCTTTCGGCATATTTCCAATTTGCTCAGATGGATTTGGCTCGAATTCGGGTGCTCCGCACTTTAATTAATTCAATCGCCAAAAATCTTAACAAACTGTAAATCTGCCTGCGCTTTTATTCTTTTTACAAAAAACTTGACATTCAGGCTACTTAACAATGATAAGTTTGTAATCTATATTTTAATGATGGAAAAGCCTGATTCCTGTGAACGCCATTGCCATTCCGTAGGTGTCTGCGGTCTGGATTACCTGGTCGTCGCGTACTGAGCCGCCTGGCTGGGCAACTACTGTTACGCCGGATTTTCGGGCGCGCTCAATGTTGTCTCCGAACGGGAAGAATGCGTCCGAGCCGATTGCGACATCTGTGTTCTTGTCGAGCCATGCGCGTTTTTCTTCGCGTGTGAAAACAGCCGGTTTTGTCTTGAAGAATTTCTGCCATTTTCCTTCCGCAAGAACATCCTCGTATTCTTCGCCGATGTAAACATCGATTGTGTTGTCGCGGTCTGCGCGTTTGATTCCGTCAACAAATTCAAGTCCAAGAACCTGCGGGCTTTGTCGCAGCCACCAGTTGTCCGCTTTTTGTCCTGCAAGTCGTGTGCAGTGAACGCGGCTCTGCTGTCCCGCTCCGATTCCGATTGCCTGTCCGTCTTTTACGTAGCAGACAGAATTTGACTGTGTGTACTTTAGGATTATCAGCGAAATCACAAGGTTCATTTTGTCTTCTTCGCTCATATTCTTGTTTTTAGTAACAATGTTTGAAAGGCAGCTTTCGTCGATTTTAAGGAAGTTGTGCCCCTGTTCAAAAGTAACGCCGAAAACCTGCTTTTTTTCAAGCGCGGCAGGAACGTAGTCTAAATCAATCTGGATTACGCAGTAATTTCCGTTTTTCTTTGCCTTTAAGATTTCAAGGGCTTTCTCTGAATATCCCGGCGCGATGATTCCGTCTGAAACTTCTTTTTTTATAAGAAGGGCGGTTGCCTCGTCACATTCGTCTGAAAGGGAGATAAAATCACCAAAACTTGACATTCTGTCTGCGCCGCGGGCGCGCGCATAGGCACAAGCTAAAGGTGAAAGCTCGACTCCGTCTGTAAAATAAATTTTCTTCAAAGTGTCTGAAAGTGGTTTTCCGACTGCTGCTCCTGCCGGGGAAACGTGCTTGAATGATGTTGCTGCAGGAAGTCCAGTTGCTTCCTTTAGTTCCTTTACAAGCTGCCAGCCGTTCAATGCGTCCAGCAGATTGATATATCCTGGTTTTCCGTTTAAAACTGTGATTGGCAAATCAGTTCCGTCTTCCATAAAAACCCTTGCCGGCTTCTGGTTCGGGTTGCATCCATATTTTAATTGTAGTTCATTCATAAGTTTAGAATACTTTAATATGTGAAAATAATAAATAGCGTGAATTTGCAGTTTTTTTGAAAATATTCTGAAAGAACGCTTCCGGCAGATTTCAATTTGCTCCAGACGGATTTGGCGCGCGCTCCGCTTGTAAAGATTCGGGTGCTCCGCACTTTAATTTGTTCAATCGCCAAAAGTCTTCGCAAATTGCCCTCTGCCCGCGCTTTTATTTCATTTCGTTAAAACTGCAGATTCATGCAGTTTTTTTGAAAATATTCTGAAAGAACGCTTCCGGCGGATTTCAATTTGCTCCAGACGGATTTGGCTCGCGCTCCGCTTGTAAAGGTTCGGGTGCTCCGCACTTTAATTTGCTCAATCGCCAAAAGTCTTCGCAAATTGCCCTCTGCCTGCGCTTTTATTTCATTTCGTTAAAACTGCAGATTTATGCGGATTTTTTTAATAAAACCTATTGACTTAGTGGGAAATTAAATTTATTATCTGATTATCAAATTAAATTATCTTTTTTATAGGAGGAACGCAATGAAAGTTTATTTTGAAAAACTTGTAAGAGAAAACTTTAGAAACGGAGTCATGCGTTCCTTTTGTCTTTGCTAGTTTTTATAAAAATATTTTTTTCACAATTTTTAAAGCGTGGTTTTAGGAGCGCGGCTCCTAGGAAAGGGGGCAGGCGAAAACGAATTGACGCTTTGCGGCGATTTGGTTGAGCCGAGGGGGACTTTTCCCCCTTTTAAGTAAAGGCAAAAAAAGAGGAATTTAATTATGGCAATTTTTGATAATACACATTTTGAGACAAAACAGCTTCATGTAGGACAGGAGTCGGCTGACCCGGCTTCGGATGCGCGCGCAGTTCCGATTTATCAGACAACTTCTTATGTTTTCCACAACTCGCAGCATGCGGCGGACAGGTTTGGACTTGCGGACGCTGGAAATATTTACGGCCGGCTTACGAATTCTACACAGGATGTTTTTGAAAAACGGATTGCGGCTCTGGAAGGCGGTTCGGCTGCTCTGGCTGTGGCTAGCGGCGCGGCGGCGATTACGTATGCGATAGAGGCTCTGGCGCAGTCCGGCGACCATGTTGTGGCGCAAAAAACGATTTACGGCGGAACTTACAATCTTTTGAAGCATACTTTAAAGCCGTTCGGCGTGGAAACAACTTTTGTTGACGCTCATGATTTGAAGGAAGTTGAAGGCGCAATCAGGGAAAACACAAAAGTTCTTTATCTTGAAACTCTGGGCAACCCGAACGCTGATATTCCGGATTTGGATGCGCTGATTGAGCTTGGCCACAAATACGGTCTGGCGGTTGTTGTTGACAATACTTTTGGAACTCCGTTTTTGATTCGTCCGCTTGAGCACGGCGCGGATGTTGTTGTTCATTCTGCTACAAAATTTATTGGCGGCCACGGAACAACTTTGGGCGGAATTATTGTTGAGTCCGGTAAAACAAACTGGAAGAGCGGAAAATTCAAGGCGATTTCAAAGCCGAACGAAAGCTACCATGGAGTTTCTTTTGCGGATGCGGTTCCGGGCGCGGCTTTTGTAACGTACATCCGTGCGATTCTGCTGCGCGACCAGGGCGCGGCGATTTCTCCGTTCAATGCGTGGGCGCTTATCCAGGGAACAGAAACTTTGTCGCTTAGAATTGAGCGCCACATTGAAAATACAAAAAAAGTTGTTGAATATCTTGCGAAAAATCCGAAGGTTGCGAAGGTGAACCATCCGTCGCTTGCAAGCCATCCGGACCATGCGCTTTACGAAAAATATTTTCCGAACGGCGGCGCTTCAATCTTTACTTTTGAAATAAAGGGTGGCCGAGAGGCTGCATGGAAGTTTATTGACAGCCTTAAGATTTTCAGCCTTCTTGCGAATGTTGCTGACGTAAAGTCGCTTGTTATTCATCCTGCGTCGACAACTCATTCCGAGCTGAATGAAACGGAGCTTGAAGAGCAGGGGATTACTCAGGGCACAATACGCCTTTCAATCGGAACGGAGCACATTGACGACATAATCGCGGATTTGGCCCAGGCTTTTGCAAAGGTTTAAGTTTTTCGCCGTTCAAGCCGCGATGCGTCTTTCACTATTCAGAATGAGCTGTTTCACATCTCATTCTGACTCGGCTCAAACCTTGCGGTTTTTGCCTACCCCTTCTATCGGGAGGAAAGTCCTCCCGCAACGCCCTCCTTTCTTACTGCTAAAAAAGTATGTTATAATCTCCGATAATTAACTGAGAAAATTTAATTTTGGAGTTTTTATTGAAAAACTTTTTTATATGCGATTTTTTTGATTTTTCCCGCAAATTCTTTAAGGCTTTTTTCGCCTTTTTTGTATTGTTTTTTTTGAATTTCAGCGCCTTTGCAGAAAATGTTTATTATCGCTGGACGCCGTATACGGATTCAACTGGAGATGAAATCTGGAATGGAAATTGGAGCGAAACTTATAAAGACGGTGGTATATCTAAGGCAAAGTTCTGGTCGTATTGGAAAAAATCAGAGCCAAACTGGGAAAAGACTTTTAATAATACAGGAGGAACTGCCGATTATCCGGGTTATTATCCGGATCCTAATCAAAAAAAGCTTGCCTATACATATTTTACAGGGGAACATGCTGTAACCGCGACGCTGGATTCTTCTCCGGAGAATGAGCTTAAAGAGCTTCATATTGGCGATTGCTACAATTCTAAGGCTGCCGGTTCTGAGAAGATAACTATAGAGTTGGCTGGCTTTGACCTTAAAGCAGAGACTCTTGTGCTCGGTAGTTTGAACGCTAGTGTTTCTTCTGTGAACTTTGAGCTAAAGAGCGACGTAACGGGCGGCGGAACTTTAAAGGTTTCTGGAAAAATGTCTTTTGCGGCCGCTTCCGGCGTTTCCTGTATGTATAATATCGAGGTTGCATCAGGAACTGTTCTGGATGTTTCTTCTATTGAACTGAATGATTCCCGCGCAACTGTTAATTTTAAAGGTGATGGAACGCTTAAAGTCGGGAATGCAATTTTTTCCGCCGGAAAAATCAATATAAACGTAAAAAATCTGGAAATTTCTGGAACAGCGGAATTTTCCGGTGGAAGCAAGAGCAGCTTTGGCGGCGCTGTAACGAATTACGGTTCGGTGAAGTTTAAGGATTCGGCTAAAGGAACTTTTTCCGGCGCAGTTACAAACGCTACCAGAGGAATTTTTGGCTTTTCAGGTTCTGCGGAAGGAACTTTTAGCGAAACTGTGAAAAACTCCGGAATTTTTGGCTTTTTAGACAAAGCAACCGGAACATTTGCGCAGGATTTTATCAATAATGCAGGCGGCGCGGTTTCTTTTTCAGACACAGCCAAAGGAACTTTTTCCGGCGAAGTTACAAACGATACCGACGGAACTTTCGGTTTTTCCGGTTCTGCGATTGGAACTTTTAACGGAACTATAGAAAACTCTGGAACTCTGGGCTTTTTAGACAAAGCAACCGGAACATTTGCGCAGGATTTTACCAATAATAAAGATGGCTCGGTTTCTTTTGCAGGTACGGCGGAAGGAACTTTGGCTAAAGGAACTTTTTCTTCTGAGTTCTCGAACTCTGGGTCTGTTGACTTAAAAAATGCTTCTTCGCAGATAAAATTTGAGGGGAAATTTACTAACAACCAGAGCGGAACTGTAACTCTTCCGGATGCCGCCAGCGCAAGCGTCAGTTTTGAGACTAGAACAGCCACCTTTTTAAACTTGGGAACGGTTAATTCATCCGGGCTTTGCGCTGTCACCTTTGAGAACCACCCGGTTACGGATCGCGGAAAATGGATTTACACAGGCGGAACTACAACACCCGGAACTACAACACCCGGAAAAGTTATCCTTACAGATATTTCGTATAACATTTTGATTTTAAAGGGAAACCTTGAAGTTCCCGGCAATTTGACGGCAAAAGATATTCGTGTTGAAACGGATTCTCTGAAAATTCATGGGGAAATAAGTTCGGAGCAGGTTAGCCTTAATACAGACAACCCAATTGAACTGGATTCTGATGAAAATATAAATTCGGAGAAAATTGTTCTTTTTAAAAATGCTAAATTCAACCTTAAAGGTCATAAGCTTGTTTTTGGAAAAGCAGGGGAGGCAAGTCTTATAAGCAATGCGGCGGTCAATGGCTTAAATCTGATTCTTTCAGATTCTCCTTTGCCATCACAAGGAAAGGCATTTTTTTATTCTTCTGTAGGAGCAGAGTCGGAGCGTCTTGTAGAAATAGTTTCTGACGCAGACCTTGAGTTTTTTTCAGATCTCCACGCAAAATCCCTGACCGCAAAAAAAGGTGTGGAAATCCACGCCGTGGAAATCAATACATCAGGAAAACAGGAATATTTCGGCGCGGTTACGGTCTCCGCCAATTCTCCGCTTGCAGTTTCCGCCTCGGAAGCAAGTTTTTCCGGCGCAGTAACGACTTTTGCAAAAACCGGGATTACAGCCAGAAGCGGAGCGGTCAAGTTTGAAAAACCTGTTGAGGCCGGAGATGAATTTTCCGTAAATGCGGATTCTACCGGCGGCTCGGTAACTTTTGCCAGCACCGTGAACAGCACCTCAAAAATAGAGGTGTCGGCAAAAACCGCAAGGTTCAACTCCACTGTTTCGGCAGGAGCACTTTCTGTGATTGCCGAAAAATCTTTTTTCCGCTCGGATGTGAACGTTTCCGGCAAGGTCTATATTTCCGGCAAGGCGGCTTCTGTTCAGTTTGATTCTGATTTTATAAGTTCTGGAATTTCTGTTTTCAACGCTGATGTATATTTTTCGGCAAAAAGAAAAAATGATGTTGAAATCATAACGGAAAAAATGTCTGTCGGTTCTGAAAATTCAGAAAAAAATCTTTACGTTTCGGCTGTTGACGACGCGGCGGCTTCTGCAAAAAACATAAGCTGGAGAACTCCTGCGGATGTCAGCGGAAATTTTGTTTTACTGAACGGCAATATAACGCTTTTAAATAATCATTTCGGAAAAACTCCTGATATTTCGGCTGGAAAAGACATTGTTCTGCTGAACGGAGATTCTTCTTCGATGTACAATGATTCTGTTTCCGCAGATTTCAACTGGCGAAGCGATGCTGAAGGAATTTTTAAATATTCAGGGCGTGAAAATTCAAATGCAGCTTTTCCTGACGCTTTCCCAGACGGAACGAAAGTAAGTTCTGAAAAATTTATTTCTTCCCTGAGCGGTCTTGGAAATGGCGTTACGCTTTCTGCCGGAAAAAATTTCTATTGTAACGGCGTAAATCTTGAAGGCGATTCTGCATGGAATCTGAAAGCCGGAAACAACGAAAACTCTGAAAACTTTGCGGAAGCGTACGCTTCTTCTGTAAAAAACTGTAATTTTTCTTCTTCCGGGAACGGAATTTCTTTCCTTTCTGCGGCAGAGTCTTTTGACATAGCTGGAAACAATAAAAATGTATGCTTTGGTCATCCGGAAATCGCTCTTGCACGCACAGTTTATGACGATGTCATTGAAGTTTCGTTTAAAGATTCTGTTTCTGGAGAACCGGTAAAAATTGAAAATTCAAACAATGAAATCTGTAAAAACATTGCGGAAAATCCAACCTTTTTGACATACGAAAATAACGGTTCAAAAATCAGTTTTACAGGAACTTTTGTTGATGCGGAATGTACGGAATCCACGGATGGAAAAGGCGACCTTGAAAAATTCTTTATAAAAGCGCCGGAATCATGGAATACGGATGCGACAGGAAAGTCTCCGGGAGCAGCGCAAAGTACGGATATGAATGGAATCCATCGTTCTGCTGTTCCGTATTTGAATATTGTTCGTGCGGTTTCAGGAAATTCGCAGGGGCTTCGGGATGAGCATAAAAATCGTATTGCAAGTTATGATGGAGCGGCAAAACGTTTTGATGGTGTTAAGGATTATTGTCCGCCGGTTCTGCTTGCGGTTCGCACCGGACAGGAGCTTCACGAAAAATTGCCGGGAAACCAAAAAACGCATGATTCCCACAACTTTTTGGAATTTCAGTATTCGGAAGAAATCTTTGTGAATGGCGGAGATTCTTCTGTCGTTAATGTGCAGTCTTCTGCGGAGCTTGCAGGAATTCTAAATTCTTCTGAAAACGGAATTCTTGTTTCCGGGCTTGCGCAGTTTGAACGCGGAAAAGTAAGCCTTGGCTCGGAATCAGGCATTGCTCCTGAAAAATTGAATTCAATTTACCGCAATTTTGCCGTTTCCCTTTCAAAAGGCGAAGCGCCGCAGACTCATCGTTTTAGAATTTCACTCGCCGGCTATCAAAGTCAGACTGCCGCGGAAAATCCTTCTGGCTTTCCTTACTGGCCGGGCTACATCGATTCAGACAATACACAAATGCCTTCCGGGGAAATAACGCTTGTTCCGCATGGAAATCAGCCTTCCGATGAAAATCAGAAATTCAACGATTTTATAAAAGATTCTGAAGGAAACAGCCTTCTTGTAAAATTGCAGGAAAAACATCCGTTAAAAAATCTGTCTGTAATTTCAGATTCTTCCGGCGATATTTATAATCCTGACTGGAACGATTCCGTTTATGGAATCTGGGATTTGTCTGCGCCGGTTTTTGCAGTTTATCGTTCGTTCAATTCAAATGGCGCCGCAAAATCTTCTGAATCTTACGAGGTTCTGGGAGCCTGCAAGACTTCCGGAACATTCCTGGATAGAATTGAATTCCACGTTTTTGACAACTCTGAGGATGAATATTTTGGCGGCGCAAAATGGTTTTCACAGTTCGGCTGGGGAAAAGATAAGAATACGCTTTTTGCAGAAGATTCGTATGCTTCCGATATTTTCGGCGGTTCAAGGCCTTTTGGAAACTCTCCGGGCGGTTCTGCAAGAACTTCAGGCGGAATAAGATATTCAACGCTATATAATAAATCTTCATATTTTAACTATGGACTCGACTATGAAACGCCTGCTTCGGAATTTAAAAATTCTCGGATTGAATCAGGTGCGTTCAGCACCCTGTTTTTGTCAAAAAACGGCGACAAAAGGGAAATTTCTTCCGGGGATTCTCTTTATTTTTCAGTTTTCTTAAAAGACGGAACAAAATTTCCGCTGAAGACGAATTTTTCAGTAAGATACGACCAGCAGGGCTGTGTTACCGATCTTGCGGGAAATCTTATGAAGTCAGCGGAAGCGAAATCTGTTGACCGCGTTTCTCCGCGTTTTAATATGACTTCTGCAAAAGTTTCGGGAAACAAGCTTTACGTTGTCTTTAATAAAGAAATCAACCTTGAGCCGGTGGAACTTGAATCTTCTGACGGCACAAAAAAATCATTCGGCATTTCTGATTCCCTGCGCTTTATAAAAATTCCTGCCGACGGACATAAATTTGAAGATTCCGATGTTGTTTCTGATTTATATATTGAAAAAGAAACTGCGCCGCTTAAAACTTATTCTTCTGCTACTTTTACCGGACTGATTTTTACCTTGAACAGAAATGTGACTTTAAAAGACGTGAAAAATTATTATATTCAGAGTTTTTCTCCAGAATCCGGAAAATTTATCGATCCTTTTACCGGCATTAAAGATGTAAAAGTCACAGCGATAACGGATGTGAATGGAAACTATATGTCGCACGGAGATGCCCATGCTTTGAGCGATTTTGCGGTTGACGTGGTGAATCCTGTATATGCGTACGATGACAGATTTATGGAAGAGAAAATCGGTTTTTCAGCTTCCGCGGCGGCCCAAAGCAATCTTTCTGTTCGCGAATGGGGCGAAGACCAGCAGAAGGACGGAACTTTGCTTACAGAACACAATCTTTTTGTGGTGACATCGCAGGATTCTGGAAATTCTGAGGATGCGGAATCCTTGCCGGAAAAAATAATAATGTATTACGACAAATCTCCTGATTCTGATTCAGTTTCAAAGGAGTATAATAAAAACCTGGAGCAGAACCTTCGCGTCTGGATTCCGTCCTTAGTTCCTGTTGACACTTCCGGCTCTTCAACGGAACGGATTTCTTCACTTACGGCGCTTGCTTCGGCGACAAATTCAAACAATCTGTTTGCGGCCGGTGAAGTCAGCAAAAATATCGCCAAATTTACGCTGGACTGGGAAACTATGGAAAAAAACGGATACTCATCTGGAAATCAGGTTTCTTTTCTTTTTGGACTTGCTAAACCGGATGGCTCGCCTGTAAAAATATGCCATGCTCCTTCCTATGATGAAATAACCGGAGTGTACAGGCTGGAGCATCAGCCGCTTTTTGCATTGCGCCTTAAAAATTCAAATGATCCGGTTTCTCTGGATTTGTGGTCGTTCAGGCTGAAAAGCGCGGTTCTGCAGCGTGGAAATGTAACGATTTTTAACAATGTTATTGATGTGAACAAGGGAGAAATGTCTGTTGTCCACGTAAATATGCCTTCGGAAGGAAGACTGGATGTAATTGTGATGACTCTTGACGGAAATATAATCCGTTACCTTCAGCACGGAACTGCTTCAGCCGGCGAGCATAATTATTCATGGAACGGAACTTCAAAATCCGGCAAAAAAGTTGCCCGCGGACTTTATTTTGTCCGTGTCTTTGGAAACGGCATTGATGAAACTAGAAAAATAATGGTTGTAAAGAACTGACCAATTCTCTATACTTTTAGAGTTATGAATTCAAAAGAAAGGCTTTCGCAGCGTTTTGAAGATATTGGAAGATTCTTATCGCCGGACTTGTGTGCGCTTCCGGGTACTCTTGAAAACATAAGCCGTGAAGGCTGCAAAATTCATTATTCGTTTCCTGTTTCTGTAGACATGAACTGCGATTATGAATCAAAAATTACTTTCTCTCGCGCGGCAAACGAAAGTCTTGCGCTGATTTGTCATCCATGCTGGGTAAAATCAGAAGGAAGCGGTACTGATATTGGATTTCAGATACTTCCTTCAACAGACTATATGCGTCTTGAAAAATATATAAAAAAACTTGGCAGCGACTCGGAAGACAGTCTTTCTGATGAAATAAGCGATTCAATATGCCAGATAATTTGATGAAAATACAAGACCTTCCGGGAGCGGCGTTTCTTGCTTATCCGGATATGACAGGAATGCTGCAGACGGAGCTTTCGGGGCGTTTGCATTTTAACTCAAAGCCTGCGGCGGTTTACGGAGAACTACTTTATTACAGTGATTTTCCTGTTGATTCTGTAAAAACTCCTGATGATTTGCCTTATTGGGCTCGCTCTGCAATGCTAAAGCCGCGGATTCTTGATTTTGAATCGATAGGCGAGGCCGCTAATTCCTTAAAAAATATTCAGAGAAATTGGGCGCCGTACCAGTACCAGTATTTCCGCCGTGCAAATTTAATTCAGGAAAAACTGCCTTACATTAATTTAAAGCCGCGCTCGTTTCCTGTAAAAATTCCTGCTAAACCGATAGGGCTTTACACATTGATTTCAGAAAAACAGATGATTTTCAGCGCGGAAACCTCAAGTTTTCTCCCGGCAGGAAAAATAACCTTTCTGGAAGACCACGAAAATCCGCCTAGCCGCGCATATTTAAAAATTCAGGAAAGCCTTGCAATGGCAAATCTTTTGAACGGCACGGAATTTCCGAAACCCGGAGAGCACTGCTTTGAAGCCGGAGCGTGTCCCGGCGGCTGGACGTGGGTTCTGGTTGGACTCGGGGCTTCTGTCCATGCCGTTGACCGCGCGGAGCTTTCTCCAGAACTTATGGAAAACCCGCTGGTAAAATTTCAGGCGCACGATGCGTTTACGTTAAAGCCGCAGGATGCGGGCTTTTGCGACTGGGTTTTCAGCGATGTGATATGCTACCCGGAACGGCTTTTAAAGTGGGTTAATGAATGGCTGGAAAGCGGACTGTGCAGAAATATGATTTGCACAATAAAAATGCAGGGAGAGCCGGACTGGAACATCATAAAGCAGTTTTCAGAAATTCCTGGCAGCCGGATTGTTCATTTGAACTACAACAAGCATGAGCTGACCTGGATTCATACCTGCTGATTCGTGCGCTGGTGGCTGAAAGAGGTCGTTCAATTAAAGATTTTTCTGATAAGAGTCGCAATGTCTTTTACAACTTCAACGCCTTCTGTTTTTTCTGCCGCAAAAATGTTCTTAAAACCAAGACCTTCCGCGGTTTTTGCCCTCTGCCGGATTTTTGAGACAGCGCGGATTTCGCCTGCAAGGCTTAATTCTCCAAAAATTGCGGTTCCCGCCGCGACAGGCCTGTCCGTTCTTGCGGAATACATCGCGACCGCTAGAGCCGCGTCGACAGCGCTCTCGCTAAGCCTTATTCCTCCGGCTACATTTATGTAGATGTCCTGTCCAAGAAATTTTATGCCTACGCGCTTTTCAAGAATCGCCGCGATTCTTGAAACTCTTGCGGATTCAATCTTGTCTGTAAAAACCCTGGAAATCGCGGCCTTTGCCGGTGCGGTCAGAGCCTGGATTTCAACAAGAAAAACCCTGTTCCCCTCAAAAACTGCGCAGCAGGCGACGCCGGCGGGCTGGTTTTCCCTTGTTTCCGAAAGAAACATTGTCGCCGGATTTAGAACCGGCGCAAGACCTTTTTCCGTCATGTTAAAAATTCCAAGTTCATCAACTGAACCGAATCTGTTTTTCTGCGCATGAAGAAATCTTACGTCATCGCTGTTTCTTTCAAAGGAAATTACAGTGTCAACCATGTGCTCAAGAGTTTTTGGGCCGGCAATCGTTCCTTCTTTTGTAACGTGCGCAGTCATCAGCAAGACAGAATCGCGTTCTTTTACCCAGCCGATAAGCTCGTTCGAACAGTATTTAAGCTGATTTATTGTTCCGGGAATAATGCCGGCTTCCGCAGAATAAACTGTCTGTATTGAATCAATTATCGCGATTGCCGGATTTATTTTATCCATCGCATCAAGGATGTCTTCCAGCCTCGTTGTGCATAGAATCTCTATGCCTTTGCATTCAAGATTCAGCCGTTCTGCGCGTTCTTTTATCTGGGCGCCGGATTCTTCCCCGGAAACGTACAGAATTCTTCCGCATCCGGTTTTTGCCGCGGCTGCCGCCGTCTGAATAAGCAGCGTCGATTTTCCAATTCCCGGCTCGCCGCCCAAAAGAATCGCGGAACGTTTTGTTGCTCCGCCGCCAAGAACGCGGTCAAATTCTCCAATTCCGGTTATAAGACGCAGATTGTCCTTGGCCTTGATTGATTCCAGCGGCACAGGCTTTGCTTTTTCACTGATTGCAGAATTGTTTCTTGAAGAGCCTTGCGCATTTGAATCTATTATGCATTCTTCAAGAGAATTCCACTCTCCGCACTCAGGGCAGCGCCCAAGCCACTTCGGCTGGCTGTACCCGCAGTTTGAACATTTGTAAACAATCGAGCCGTTCTTTTTCGCCATAAAAAATCCTCTTGCGCAATCATAAAGCATTTTTTTAATTCGCTGAATCTTAAAATATTTTTTTTCTTGAAATTTCCAGTAATTTTATATTCTAAAAAGATTGTGCTGCCGAAAAATTGATTTTCGCCTTTCTCAGTTTTGCCAGTTCTGTCTCGTTTTCTGCAATCGGATTAAAATCCAAGTGAACTTTTGAATATTGCTTCAAAAGCCGCAGTTCTTCCTTTGAAATTTTTTCTATCCGATTGTCATAAATCAAAAGTTCCGGCTTGTTCTGAACATTTATAAACGGAGGAATGAAATTTAGTCTATCATCTTTGTTTTCTTTATTATCAAATAAGATTCTTAAACAAATTTTTTTTAGTTTTTTCAGTTTTTTTAAATCAATTTTTGTATTTTTTAGTGTCTCATGATATTTTTTATCTACATGAACCGCTATTTCAAATTCCTCTATATTTTCTAAATCTTCAAGAAAATTTAATGATGGATTTCTGACATCTGCTCCGAATACAGTCAAATTTGGAACTGAAGCCAAAAATTTCCAGTCTCCTTCGTAATTAGGAAAATAGAAACTCATGGTTTTTAAGTCTTTACATTTTTCGAATCCGGAAATTTCTGTTATTTGTTTGTGTAACGGAAAATCAGTCCAGACAAAAATGTATGTGTCATCAGAACTGTCTATTTGTCGTCTTTCATAAGTTCCATCGTCCATCTTAAAAGTTAACTCAATGGGTTCTGCAAATACATGAAAAGCGATGAGTATCAATAATAATATGCTTATTTTTTTCTTCAATTTTCATATCCTCCTTTATAAAAATTTTTAAGCATGCCACAAACAATATTATAAGCTGTTTGTGGCAAATGCTTTAATTTAACGAGATAAACTTTAATCTTCCTTTGCTGTCAGGGCTTGCACCTGCGTTATTGTCTTCTGCAAAAAATCTATGATAATATTTTTCGTCTTTTTCATATCCATTGTTATTGTAAAAGGAATATCCAGCACCATTATTGTCAACTTCACAATATTCAACATGATCAAACGTTCCATCCCCTGTCCAATCATAGAAAATATATCCTTTTTTGCCTGCTAAGCTTGAATCGAATTCAGCGGCTTCATCAGCGTAATGGTTATTAAAAATTGCGTCTACAGTTAATTCATTGCCATCCCAAGATTTGTTTTTCTTTCCAGCGGGATTTAATCCAGCATCTACTGCATGATTCCAGGCAATGCGCTCACCCTTTCAATCCCTCACACTGTAGGCTCGCAGGCAAGTGTCGGGGCTGCTCATACTCGCCGGTAAAAAAATAATTTAAGCATGGGTTGTTTCAGCCGGCTGTCGGGTTTTTCCTCCCGGAGCCACAAATACTTATATCATAAATCCGCGTAAAAAAACACAATCACAAGGTTTCTGTTAAAATATCAATCAGCTGCATTTCAATTTTTTTTCAAAGAGTAAAAGGTCAAAATTCGAGTTTTGCAACGTCCGCAAGATTAGTCAAAAACCATTGATTTGCATCTTTAACTGAATGAAGCAAAAATACGGATATGCTGTAGAAGAAGTGTCTGAACATTCCAGCCACGCTCCTTGCCCTGTGATAAACCAAATTGTAATTCAGTTTCATGACCGCCACAGGCATCCTGTGTTTCGGCCCGCGCTTTCCGTAATACAGTGCAAGATTCTTTTTCCCCGCGGAAGTTTCAAGAAACCTATGGATAAAATCATCCACTATGCAATATAATATAATCAGGCTGTTTTTAGTCATGGCATTTCTCCGTATTTCTGTATGTGCTTATTCAAAATTTACAGAGAATGCCTTTTTTTGTGAATTTATCTAAAACTCGAAATTTGACCCAGTAATTTTATATTCTAAAAAGATTGTGCTGCCGAAAAATTGATTTTCGCCTTTCTCAGTTTTGCCAGTTCTGTCTCGTTTTCTGCAATCGGATTAAAATCCAAGTGAACTTTTGAATATTGCTTCAAAAGCCGCAGTTCTTCCTTTGAAATTTTTTCTATCCGATTGTCATAAATCAAAAGTTCCGGCTTGTTCTGAACATTTATAAACGGAGGAATGAAATTTAGTGAACAAACAGAAGTTGTTTTCCAAGGTTCATTTTTATAAATATTGCAAAAATCAGAGCCTTCTATATAAAGTTTTTTCAGTTTTTGTAATTTTGAAAGGTTGATTTTATTTTCTTTAATTTTTTTGTATTTGCTTATATCTGCTGAAAATTGTATTTCTGCATTTTCAAGATTTGAAAGATTTTCCAAAAAATTTAATGAAGAAATCCAGCAGTTCATTAATCCTAATGTTTTTAATTTTGTTAAATTTGATAGAAAACTGTAATCTCCAGTGTATCGTAAAAAATAAAAGCATAAATTTTCGGTTTCAGAAAAATTTTCAAAGCCTTCAATTGAAATTATTTTTTTTATAGGTAATTTGTTTCCATCCACAACAATCCATTCAGCAGAATTGTCAAAAGTGAGAGTAGAGAAAGTTCTGTCTTCTGCTATGAATTTTATTTCAAAATTTTCTGCAAACATTATTTCAAAAATAGAGAAAAGTATAAGAAACAATATTCTTTTCTTCATGTAAAACTCTCCCCCCCCCCCAGACATGATTCCAGGCAATTCAAAAGAACCAAAACACCGGGTTTTCGCGAATATGCAAAAAACCGGTGTTTTGGCATTATGAAAAAAAACAGAATCAAACAATATTCTGCACAACTTTATATCGCAAATAAATTTAAAAAACAGAAATAAAACACAAATTTTTTTACAAAAATTTTAAAAAAATCTAAAAACAACAAAAAATATTTAATTTTTGTTTGTAAAAGTCGTTCCCGGCGCAATCGATTCTGTAACCCAGGTGTTTCCCCCGATTATGCTGCCTTTTCCAATCACAGTGTTTCCTCCCAGAATCGTGGCGTTCGCATAAATCGTAACGTCGTCTTCTATAGTAGGATGCCGCTTTTTGTTCATCAGTTCCTTTTTAACGCTCAATGCGCCCAAAGTTACACCCTGGTAAAGCTTTACGTTGTTCCCGATTATTGTCGATTCCCCGATTACAACGCCACTTCCGTGGTCAATAAAAAAAGATTCGCCGATTGCCGCACCCGGATTTATGTCGATTCCCGTCCGTCCGTGAATGTGCTCACTCATGATTCTTGGAATAATCGGAATTCCGTTCCTGCAAAGAAAATGCGCGATTCTGTAAACTGCAATCGCCTGCAGCCCCGGATAAGAGATAATCACATCCTCGTTGCTTTTTGCCGCGGGATCGCCTCTGAACGCCGCCGCGACGTCCAGCATCAGAAGCCGCCGGATTTCAGGAATTTCTTCGATTAAAGCGAAGGTTGTTTTTTCTGCCAATTTAAAGCAGTGCGAATCCCTGAATTTTTTGTCATCCTCAATATTTTTGCAAACCGTATACGCAAGCGCCTTCTGAATTTCTTTTGTAAGCACGGTGATAATATGGTTCACTTTTTGCCCGGTTATATACCGTATGTTTGTGGGCGTAATATCTTCCGCGTTCTTGAATCCTGGAAAAACAAGCGTCTGCAGCTCATTCAGAACCGCGATTACATTTTCCCTGTTCGGAAAATTTTCGGCGCCAGTCCGGTTTATTCCGCCATATCTGTCGTAAGAATCAAGAATTCCGTCAATAAGCATATCAATATTCATCAAAAAATCCTCTTTTTTGCAGTCTTCATAAAAATATGGGTGTGTCCTGCCGTTCGGCAGGCCGGGCTTTTCAGGGCTGCGGCTTCCGCCTCCGACCAAACGCAGGCGTTTGTTTTCGCGCATTTTTCCAAAATGCGCTCACACGCGCCGGCAAAAAAAATAATTTGCCTGCAAGTTGTTTCAGCCGGCTGTCGAGTTTTGCTTTGCAAAACTCGCATTTATTTCTTTCCTAGGAAAGAGATGTGCTCGCAGGTAAGCCGCGGGGCTGCAATCAGTTCCCAGATGTGTTGTCGGGTTTTGTTTGCCTGAAGCCACAAATACTTATACCATAAATCCGTGTAAAAGACCACAATCACAAGGTTCTGTTAAAATATAAATCAGCCGGATTTCAATTTTTTTCAAATAGTCAGAAAAAAATCTATTTGATTTGTAATAGGTTGAATATCGAGTTTTTTTGCAAAAAGAATAAAAGCGCAGGCAGATTTGCAATTTGTGAAGATTTTTGGCGATTGAATTAATTAAAGTGCGGAGCACCCGAATTAATACAAGCGTAGCGCGAGCCAAATCCATCTGAGCAAATTGGAAATATGCCGAAAGCGTTCTTTCGTAATTTGTAAAAAAAACTCGAAATTAAGCCTAATATTTTAAAATTCAAATAAATTTCAATTGACATAAAAACCGCTCTTCTATATAGTAATAAAACGCATATTTTGAAGACTAAAAAGGTGTGCTGAACGCCCTTGTAGCTCAGCCGGTAGAGCGCAGCCATGGTAAGGCTGAGGTCTGCGGTTCGAATCCGCACGGGGGCTCAAGTTCTTCAATGTTGCTGGAACGAATTTAAAATTTATTTAGGAGTATAGATATGGGTAGCAAGAAGAAGGGTGCAGTTGAAATCATCGCTTTGCAGTGTTCAGAATGTAAACGTAAGAACTATACAACTTACAAGAACCGTAAGAATATCACCGGCAAGCTTGAATTGAAAAAGTATTGTCCGTTTGAACGCAAGCACACATTGCACAAAGAAACAAAGGCAAAATAAGCTTTTGCATAATTAATTTGTATATGGACTGTCTGTTTCTCGGACAGTTTTTATATAGGGCAGTAGTTCAGTTGGTAGAGCAGCGGTCTCCAAAACCGCCTGTCGTGGGTTCAAATCCTGCCTGCCCTGTTTTTTATTACTACGTTGTTGGAGGAATTATGTCAAAAATCGGTCAGTTTTTCCGTGAAAGCAAAGCAGAATTGAAAAAAGTAGTATGGCCATCACGTGATGATGTTGTTTCATCAATCAAGGTTGTAATTATCTCCACGATTGTTGTTGCTGTTATTCTCGGTTTGTTGGATTTTGCTTTTACAGAAGCGTTCCGCGCAATAATGAAATAGGGTAAGCAAAGAATGTCTAGAAGTTGGTACATGCTTCAGGTTTTTGTTGGTCATGAAGCAAAAATAGAAAGAACAGTCAGAACTCTTCTTGAAAAAAAAGAGCTTGACTCAGCGGTTGTAACAGATGTGAAAGTTCCGCTGGAAGAAGTAATAGAAATAAAAGACGGCAAAAGAAAGGCCAAGCATGTTAATTTTATGCCAGGTTATCTTATGGTCGAGCTTGACCTTCCTGAATTAGGATGGAAAGATACCTGCTCAAAGCTTCGCAAGGTTCAGGGAATCATGGGTTTTGTAGGAACTGATTCAAATGTCAGACCGCGCCCGATTTCAACTGCCGAGGCAAAAAATCTTCTTCAGAAAATCGGTGTAATAAAATCTGAAAAAAGCGTACGCATTCAGCAGAATTTTGCTGTCGGCGATATTGTCAAGATTACAGACGGACCGTTTGCTTCGTTTCAGGGCAACATCGAAGAAGTTAGCGATGAAAAAGAAAAGTTGCGCGTAAATGTACAGATTTTTGGCCGTGCGACACCAGTTGAAGTAAACATGCTTCAGGTGGAACGAGTTAATTAGAACAAAATTTCAGGTGTCCGCATGCCAATGCGGACATTACCTGTTTTTGGGAGAAATACACGTCCGTTGGACAAAGGTATTTCGTTAGAGCGGTTTTTATAACGGCTCATACCAATTTAGGAGAATCAAAATGGCAACAAAGAAGGTAACAGCCGTAATCAAATTGCAGTGCCCTGCTGGCGCAGCTACTCCGGCTCCTCCGATTGGTCCGGCTCTTGGACCTCATGGCGTTTCTGCGCCGAAGTTTGTCCAGGAATTTAACGACAGAACAAAGACTATGGAAAAAGGACTTATCATTCCTGTAGTTCTTACTGTCTATGCGGACAAATCTTACACTTTCATTCTTAAGACTCCTCCAGCAGCAGTTCTTATTAAGAAAGCTCTTAAACTTCAGAAAGGTTCTGGAAATCCGCTTCTTAACAAAGTTGGAACTCTTTCAAAGAAAGACCTTGAAGAAATTGCAAAGACAAAGCTTCCGGACGTTAACGCTAACGATCTTGAGGCGGCTAAAAAAATCATCGCCGGTACTGCGCGCAGTATGGGTGTAGAGGTGGAGCAGTAATATGAAACACGGAAAGAAATATCGCGCATCTGCCGCAAAATATGATCTTACAAAAAAATACGATGTTGCTGCTGCTTGTCAGATGGTAAAAGACATGAAGGTTGCGAATTTTGACGAGACAGTTGAAGTTCATGTAAACCTTAAAATGGATAAATCTACATCAGTACGTGACACACTTGTATTCCCAAATCAGTTCAAGGGTGAAAAACGCGTTCTTGTTTTCTGTAAGGGAGATAAAGTTGACGAAGCTCTTAATGCTGGAGCAGCTTTCGCAGGTTCTGATGAATACATTGAAAAAGTAAAGGGTGGCTGGCTCGACTTTGATGTTGCGGTTGCTACTCCTGACATGATGAAAGATGTAGGTCGTCTTGGTATGGTTTTGGGCCGCAAGGGTCTTATGCCTAACCCTAAGACAGGAACTGTAACCAACGATATAGTTGCTGCAATCAGCGAACTTAAGAAAGGTCGTACAGAATACCGTGCAGATAAAGGCGGAGTAATCCACATTGCTGTAGGTAAGCTTTCTATGGAACCGGCTAAAGTTGCGGAAAATGTTAATGTACTTTTGTCTGAAGTTGCAAAAAAAGCTCCGAACGGAGTTGTGCAGAACTTCATTACATCTGTATCCCTCAGTTCAACTATGGGCCCAGGCGTTTGGGTTGACATGAAGGTAGGTGAATAATTATGGCAATGTTGGCACATAAAGTTCAGTCTGCTAAAACAGCAGCTATTGAAGAAGCAAAAAAGACATTTGCAGATTACAACAGTTTTATTTTCGCCGATTTCCGCGGAATGACTGTAGAGCAGATTACAAGTCTGCGCAAAAAACTTCGTGAGCAGAATGCAGTTCTTAAGGTTGTAAAAAACAATTTTGCACGGATTGCGTTTGAAGAAATGGACATCAACGATGTTGCGGAACTTCTTAAAGGACCTACAGTTGTTGCAATGGCCAATGCGGATGCTAACGTTGTGGCGAAAACACTTTTTGATTTTGCAAAAGAAACTCCTGTTATTACAGTAAAAGGTGCTTGTGTAGAAAAAGAAGTGTACGACGCTGCGAAAATCGAGGCGTTCTCAAAAGTTCCTGGAAAGAAGGAGCTTATCGCAATGCTTATGTCTGCAATCAACGGACCGGCTCGTCAGCTGGCTGCGACAATCAAGGCGTATGCAGAAAAGAAAGAAGCGGAAGGCTCAAACTAACTGCTTGATTTCTTTTAATAATGATTCTTATGAATCTATACACGGTCAGGCTTCATAGCTGTCGACTGTCCGTGGTAAAACGCAGAAACATTCGTATGAATGCCTACTGCGCAACCTGATGGTTGAATATATTAAAAACATATTTGTGAGGAAGACAATATGGCAGCATTAACAACAGATCAGATTCTTGATGCGATCTCTGGAATGACAGTTCTTGAATGTTCAGAACTTGTAAAGGCAATGGAAGAAAAATTCGGTGTAACAGCAGCAGTAGCAGTTGCAGCAGCTCCTGGAGCAGCAGCTGGTCCGGCAGCAGAAGAACAGACTGAATTCACTGTATCTTTGGATTCATTCGATGCAGCTAAGAAGATTCCAGTTATCAAGGCTGTTCGCGAAATCACTGGTCTTGGTCTTGGCGAAGCAAAAGCTCTTGTTGAAGGCGCACCAAAAGTTCTTAAAGAAAGCGTAAGCAAAGCTGATGCTGACGAAATGATTAAAAAGATTGAAGAAGCCGGTGGTAAGGCTTCTAAAAAATAAGTTATTTTTAGAAATGGCTTGATAAATCAGAAGGGGGTGCCTGAAAAAAAAATCAGGTATCCCTTTTTGTGCGTTTACTATATTATTCAGATCTTTTAAAATTATAATAATTGCCTTTACCCAAGGCGAAAGCGGATGTTTCTGTGCTGTGCAGAGTTTCTTGCATGTAGCAGATTCTGTCTGAACTTAAAATTATGGGGGCAATGATGTTCGCAAAGACACGAACAATCAACCGGCAGTATGTTGGTAAGGATATTAAAAGTTTTATCGATATTCCTAACCTTATTGCCATTCAAACTTCTTCTTATGAAAGTTTTCTTCAGGCTGAACGGCTGAAGAAAGGTGAGCCATTGCTTAATCAGGGATTGCAGGAAGCGTTTAACACTACATTCCCTATTGAAAGTCCTAATGGCGACATGTCTCTTGAGTTCGAATATTATGAACTTGATTACGCTAACATTAAATTTTCAGAACTTGAATGTAAACAGAAAGGTGTAACTTATTCTGTTCCTTTAAAAGCAAGAATCGATCTTGTTTTCTTGAATGACGGTCATATCATCCAGAAGGATATTTATATGGGCGATATTCCGCTCATGACGGACAGGGGAACATTTATCATAAACGGTGCGGAACGCGTTGTTGTTTCTCAGATTCACCGTTCGCCTGGCGTTATTTTTACGCATGACAAAGATGTTTACGGAAGCCGCATTATTCCTTACCGCGGTTCGTGGCTCGAATTTGAAATCGACCAGAAAAAAGAGTTGATTTATGCAAAAATCGACCGTAAAAAGAAAATCCTTGGAACAATATTCCTTCGTGCGCTTGGCTATTCAACGCGTGAAGAGATAATCCGTTGTTTCTATAAAACAGAAACTGTAGATGTCATTGATTCTACTGAAGAACGAGAGGCTCTGGTTAACAAAGTTCTTTCTGAGGCAGTTATTTTAAAGGACGAAAATGGCGAAGAAAAGCGTTTGTTCAATGCCGGCGTTCGTCTTCATCCACATGACGTTGACACATTGATTTCTAATAAAATCTCAAAAATCAATGTTATAAAATTCAATACAAAAAAAGATCCGAATGATAAGGATGAAAAAAATGATTCCCTTGATTCGGAAATTATCATCAACTGCTTTGAAAAAGAAGAGGTTCGTTTTGTAAAAGAAGGCTCTGTCGACATGGAAGTGTCTAAGGAAGACGCTTTGAATGCCGTTTATGCAATTCTTCAGCCTGGCGAGCCTATGACAGTTGATGCCGCGGAAAAAGACCTTAATTCAATGTTCTTCTCTGACCGTCGTTATGACCTTAACCGGGTTGGACGCTACAAGCTGAACAAAAAGTTTGACTACGCTGATGAAGTGAAAGAGACGACCTTGATAAAGGACGATATTATCAACACGATGAAAACTCTTATCAATGTTTACATTGGTGAAGATGTTATTGATGATATTGACCATCTTGGAAACCGCCGTATCCGTTGCGTAGGAGAGCTTCTTACAAATCAGCTTAAGACTGCGTTCAGCAGAATGGAACGAATCGTAAAAGAGCGAATGGGACTTAAGGAAACTGAAACAATGAAGCCTCAGGACCTTGTTTCAATTAAGCCGATTGTTGCCGCAATCCGTGAATTCTTTGGCTCTTCACAGCTTTCTCAGTTCATGGATCAGATTAACCCGCTTTCAGAGCTTACTCACAAGCGTCGTCTTTCTGCCTTGGGTTCTGGAGGTCTTTCGCGTGACCGAGCCGGCTTTGAAGTCCGAGACGTTCATTATTCTCATTATGGACGAATGTGCCCGATTGAAACTCCTGAAGGTCCGAACATCGGTTTGATTGTTTCTTTGGCTATGTTCACTAGAATCAACGAGTATGGATTCCTGGAAGCGCCGTTCCGCAAGGTTGAAAACGGCAAGGCTACGGACAAGGTTGAATACCTTTCTGCAATGGACGAAGATAAGTACTACATTGGTCAGCTTGTTCCAGGAATGAAGGATGATGGTTCGTTCCCTACGGATATGATTTCTGTCCGCCGCCGCGGCGACTATACCCAGCGCTCTGTAAAAGATGTCCAGTATATCGATGTTTCTCCACGTGAAGTAATTTCGGTTTCTGCTTCGTTGATTCCGTTCCTTGAACACGACGATGCCAACCGCGCGCTCATGGGTTGTAACATGCAGCGTCAGGGTGTACCTTTGCTTTTCCCGGAACCGCCTCATGTCGGTACTGGTATGGAACGCAAGACTGCCTATGACTCAGGTGTTCTTGTAAAGGCAAAATATGAAGGCGATGTAACTTACGTTTCTTCTGAGCTTATTAAGGTTAAACCGACAGATTCTTCTGCGGGTGATGTAAACGAATATCATCTTATTAAATATCAGAGAACTAATAATGATACTTGGAATCATCAGCGTCCGATTGTTGAGGTTGGTGAGCACGTAAAACAGGGTCAGGTGATTGCTGACGGTCCTGCTACTTTCAACGGTGAGCTTGCTCTCGGAAGAAACCTTCTTGTAGGATTCGTTCCGTGGAACGGTTACAACTATGAGGATGCTGTTTTGATTTCTCAGCGTGTTGTTCGCGAGGATATGTATACAACAATTCATATCAAGGAATTTGAGACAGAAATCCGCGAGACAAAGCTTGGACCGGAAAAAATTACTAGAGATATTCCGAATACTTCAGAGAAGGCGCTGGACAATCTTGATGCCGAAGGTATCGTACGCATCGGCGCAAAAGTTCGCTCTGGCGATATTCTGGTTGGTAAAGTAACTCCAAAGAGCGAGACAGAGACAACTCCTGAATTTAAGCTTTTGAATTCAATCTTCGGTGAAAAAGCCAAGGAAGTGCGGGATTCTTCTTTGAAGCTTCCGCATGGTGTTGAAGGCGTTGTAATTGATGTTCAGCGAATGAAGCGAATGGAAGGCGATGAGCTTTCTCCTGGAGTTGATGAGGTTGTAAAGGTAATCATTGCCAATAAGCGAAAACTTCGTGAAGGTGATAAGATGGCTGGACGCCACGGAAACAAGGGTGTTGTTGCCCGAATTCTTCCGCCGGAGGATATGCCATATCTTGAAGACGGAACTCCGCTTGATGTATGTCTGAATCCGCTTGGTGTTCCTTCCCGAATGAATATCGGTCAGATTATGGAATCTGAGCTTGGAATCGCCGGAAAATACTTGAATCAGTTCTTTGAGTCTCCTGTATTCCAGTCTCCAAGTCAGGAGCAGATTGCTGAAAAGTTAAAGGAAGCCGGACTTTCTACTGACTGTAAGCAGATTGTTCGTTCCGGCCAGACTGGCGAGCCGTTTGTAAATCCAATCTTTGTAGGTGTGATTTACTTTATGAAGCTCCATCACCTGGTAGATGACAAGATGCATGCCCGTTCAACCGGACCGTATTCTCTTGTTACACAGCAGCCGCTTGGCGGTAAGGCGCAGTTTGGTGGACAGCGTCTTGGAGAAATGGAAGTTTGGGCTCTTGAAGCTTATGGCGCCGCAAACTGTCTTCAGGAAATGATGACAATCAAGTCTGATGATATGACTGGACGTTCAAAGATTTATGAATCGATTGTAAAGGGTGATCCTTCTTCGCCGGCAGGTGTACCGGAAGCATTCAATGTAATGGTTCAGGAACTCCGCGGTCTGGCGCTTGATTTTACAATTTATGATGAAAAGGGTAAGCAGATTGCTCTTACGGAACGTGATCAGGAATTGATTGATAAAGCCGCATCAGGTTTTGACAAGGAGAATGCTAATGCGTGATATTCAGGATTTCGCAAGCCTTAAAATTAAACTGGCTTCCCCGGAAACTATCCGGGCATGGTCGTATGGCGAAGTAAAAAAGCCGGAAACAATAAATTATCGTACTCTTCGTCCGGAGAAAGACGGTCTTTTCTGCGAGCGCATTTTCGGAACTACAAAGGAATGGGAATGTTATTGCGGAAAATTCAAGTCAATCCGTTATAAGGGTGTAATATGTGACCGCTGCGGTGTTGAGGTTACGCACTTTAAAGTTCGCCGCGAAAGAACCGGCCATATCGAGCTGGCGGCTCCAGTAAGCCACATCTGGTATTATCGTTCTGTTCCAAGCCGAATGGGACTTTTGCTTGATATGCAGGTTGCCCAGTTAAAGGCTGTACTTTATTATGAAAAATACATAGTAATTGATGCCGGTGATACTGACTTGAAGAAAATGCAGCTTCTTACAGAAGATGAATACATTGAAGCGCGTGAACGCTATGGTGAGACTTTCACGGCGGATATGGGCGCGGAAGCTATAAAAACCCTTCTTGACTCAATTGATCTGGATGCGCTTGCTGTGGAGCTTCGCGCTAAGATGATTGAAAAGGGCGCAAAGTCAGACAAGCGTTTGCTGAAGAGAATTGAAATCGTTGAAAATTTCCTTTCTTCAGGAAACAAAGCTTCTTGGATGATTCTGGATGTTGTTCCTGTAATTCCGCCGGATCTTCGCCCGATGGTTCAGCTTGACGGCGGCCGCTTTGCAACATCGGATTTGAACGATCTTTACCGCCGCGTAATCAACCGAAACAATCGTCTTAAGAGATTGCTTCAGCTTTCTGCGCCGGATATCATTATCCGCAACGAAAAGCGAATGCTTCAGGAAGCGGTGGATGCGCTGTTTGATAATTCAAAGCGTAAGCGTTCTGTAAAGGGCGCTTCTAACCGTCCTTTAAAATCAATCTCTGATATGATTAAAGGTAAGCAGGGACGTTTCCGCCAGAACCTTCTTGGTAAACGCGTTGACTATTCGGGCCGTTCTGTAATTGTTGTAGGGCCGGAATTAAAGCTCTGGCAGTGCGGTCTTCCTACAAAAATGGCGCTGGAACTCTTTAAGCCGTTTATAATGAAGAAACTTGTTGATAAGCAGGTTGTTTTCAATATAAAAAAGGCTAAGCTTCTTGTAGAGCAGGAAGCGCCGGAAGTATTCAGTATTCTTGACGAAGTTGTAAGCGAGCATCCGGTTATGCTGAACCGTGCGCCTACGCTTCACCGCCTTGGTATCCTTGCTTTTGAACCGGTTCTTGTGGAAGGAAAAGCGCTTAAGCTGCATCCGCTTGCCTGTAAATCATTCAACGCCGACTTCGACGGTGACCAGATGGCTATTCACGTGCCGCTTACACAGGCTGCGCAGATGGAATGCTGGACTTTGATGCTTTCTGCAAGAAACTTGCTTGACCCTGCGAACGGAAATACGATTGTAGCTCCATCACAGGATATGGTTCTTGGTATTTACTATATGACTTCTATAAAGCCTAATGCCAAGGGAACTGGAAAAAGATTTGCTTCTTCTGATGAAGTTCGCCTTGCCGCGGAATCCGGAGCGATTGAATGGCAGGCAAGGATTTCTGTTCCTGCGCCAAAAGACTGTTTTGACGGCGCAAAATATTGCTGGGATGGAAAGGCGTTCAAGGCCGGCGATTTGATTGAGACAACAGCCGGAACACTGGCGTTTAATGAGTCTATGCCGGAAGGCGTGCGCTATATCAATAAGCAGATGGGCGACAAGGCGCTGAAGTCCATGATTGAGTATGTTTACCACACTCAGGGGCCTTGGCTTACAGTTCAGATGCTTGATGCCGTTAAATCTGTAGGTTACAAGAATGCCACATTCTATGGCGCTACGCTTTCTATGGATGATATTATCATTCCTGAAGAAAAGAAGGATATGATTTCAAAGGCTGATGCCGAAGTTGCAAAAATTGTAAACGACAACGCTCATGGTATTATTACCGATGAAGAACGCTTCTCTAAGGTAACTGATATTTGGGCCCGTACAAATGAAAAGCTTACTGAAATCATGTACAACAAAATGGCCAAGGATAAGGACGGATTCAATACTATCTATATGATGGCTACGTCCGGCGCCCGAGGTTCTCGAAAACAGATTTCTCAGCTTGCCGCAATGCGTGGTTTGATGGCTAAGCCAGGTGGAGATATTATTGAGCTTCCTGTTAAGTCAAACTTTAAGGAAGGTCTTTCCGTAATCGAATACTTTATTTCTTCAAACGGTGCCCGAAAGGGTCTTTCTGATACTGCGCTTAAGACAGCTGATGCCGGATATATGACCCGCCGTCTTGTTGATGTTTCCCAGGATGTTGTTGTAAACGAAGAGGACTGCGGAACAATCAACGGTATCGACTATGAGGCTATAAAAGAAGGCGATGAAATTACAGTTCACCTTAAGGACAGGATTGTCGGCCACTACACGATTGAAGATGTTTTCCATCCTATTACTGGAGAACGAATCTGTGAAGTCAATCAGTATATAGATGAGGCTCTTGCCGCAAAAATCGAAGAGTCTGGTGTGGAAAAAGTAAAGCTCCGCACAGTTCTTACCTGCGAGGCTCAGCACGGAATTTGTGTAAAATGTTATGGTCAGAACCTTGCCCGCAATAAGATTGTAGAAATTGGTGAGGCCGTTGGAATTGTTGCGGCACAGTCAATCGGTCAGCCGGGTACTCAGCTTACACTTCGAACGTTCCACTCTGGTGGTACTGCCGATAAGGCTGTTGAAGACAATAGAATTGTTCTTAAATACAATGCCATTATCAATGACATTCAGGGTACTCACGTTGAAAAAGCGGATGGAAGCTGGCTGTTTACCCGCAAGGGCTTTATGAAAGTCCTTAGAATTCTTGATACTGTAAAAATTGAAAAAGGAGACAAGCTGAACGTTCAGGACGGCGTAAGTCTTCTGAAGGATTCTGTTCTCCTTACGCGAAACGGCAAGGATGTCGCTTCTTCTGTTTCAGGTAAAATTATAATCCGCGGTGATGAGATTTACATTACAAACAAAGAAGTCAAGGTTGAAATCAGCAACGGTTCAAATGTTTTTGTAAAGGTCGGCGACATTGTAAAAGCCGGTTCTTCTCTTGGAACTTTTGAGCAGTATTCTGACCCTATTATTGCGGAAAACGACGGTTATGTTCATTTTGAAGACATTATTCCTGGCTCGACCTTGCTTGAAAAGGTTGATAACACAAACGGAAATGTTGAAAGAACAATTACGGATCTTCACCTTGATATTAAGCAGCCTAGAATTCTTATTACCGATGAAGCCGGAAACGAGCTTGGAAGTTACTATCTTCCGGCTGGCGCTGTTCTGTCGGTTGATGATAATCAGCCGGTCAAGGCAGGTGATACGCTTGCAAAGATGACGAAAGAGGCTACAAAATCACAGGATATTACTGGTGGTATTCCTCGCGTTACGGAATTGTTCGAGGCTCGCCGACCTAAAGTTCCTTCAGTTCTTGCCCAGATTTCCGGTGTCGTTAAATTCAAGGGAATCCAGAAGGCAAAGCGAATTGTAACTGTTGAAGACGAATTCGGAAAGGTTTTTGAGCATCTTGTTCCTACGAACAAGCACATGATTGTTCGTGATGGCGACCATGTTGAGGCAGGTGAGCCGTTGTGCGACGGCGCTCCGAATCCGGCGGATATTCTTGCAATTCTTGGTGAGAATGCGCTTCAGAATTTCTTGATGAAAGAAATTGATGCTGTTTACCGCGCTCAGGGTGTAAGCATCAACGACAAGCATATTGGTGTTATTATCCGCCAGATGTTAAGAAAGGTTGAAATCGTCGCGGTCGGCGATACAAAATTTATCTTCGGCCAGCAGGTTGACAAGTACAAGTTCCATGAAGAGAACCGCCGCGTAATTGCAAATGGCGGTCAGCCGGCGGTAGCCCGCCCTATGTATCAGGGTATTACAAAGGCTGCGCTGAATGTTGATTCGTTCATCTCGGCTGCGTCGTTCCAGGAAACAACGCGTGTTCTTACGAATGCCGCGATTTCCGGCGCAACGGACGGTCTGCATGGTATTAAGGAAAATGTCGCAATCGGACACATGATTCCTGCAGGTACAGGTATCAGAAACTACAAGAATATAAAGCTGTTCGACGGCAGCGACAAGGACCTTGATATCCAGATGGAAGAAATTCTTGAAAGGCGAAAACTGGAAAAAGAACAGGAAGAAAACAGTTCTATTGAGCCGGTTTTTGAAAGCGAAGAGTCGGATTAATTTTTCGGTTCTTGGCGGAATTTGTCCAGCGCTGTAAAATTTTTATGGCGCTGGCACTGTTCAATCCTGATAACAGGCGTAAAACCGGTGGTTTTTGAAAATTCCGCCGGTTTTTTTATATTTTTTCAAATTTTGAAAAAATTCTATTGAATTCATCTTCTGAATTTAATAGAATGGATAAACCTGTCATTATAGGGATATTATATGTCAAATCTTCCGGAGTGCTGGCCGGAATAAATATAGGAGAATAGGCGATGCCTACAATCAATCAATTAATTCGTCAGGGACGTCAGTCAGTGCCTAACAGAACCAAGTCTCCCGCGCTTGAGTCTTGCCCGCAGAAACGTGGTGTTTGTACACGCGTTATGACTGTAACTCCTAAAAAACCGAACTCGGCTCTTAGAAAGGTTGCCCGTGTTCGCTTGTCAAATGGTATTGAAGTAACTGCATACATTCCTGGTATTGGTCATAACCTTCAGGAACACTCAGTTGTACTTATTCGCGGTGGTCGTGTAAAGGACCTTCCTGGTGTACGCTATCATATTATCCGCGGTACAAAAGATACTCTTGGTGTTGAAGACAGAAAACGCGGCCGTTCTAAGTACGGTGCAAAAAGACCAAAGGCTTAATGGAGGACTAAGATGGGAAGGCATAAGAAATCAATCGAACGTCCATGTATGCCAGACGTTAAATATAATAGTACAGTTATTACAAAATTTATCAGCCGCATGATGCTTGATGGAAAAAAATCTATCTGTACAAAGATTATCTACGAAGCGTTGGATAAGCTTAAGACAAAGACAGATAAAGATCCTCTCGAGGTATTCCTTAAGGCTGTTGATAATGTAAAGCCTATGGTTGAGGTAAAGTCTCGCCGTGTTGGTGGTGCTACATATCAGGTTCCGATGGAAATCCGTGAGGCTCGCCGCGAGGCATTGGCTATGCGCTGGATTATAGGCGCTGCCCGCTCTCGCTCAGGACACGGAATGGCTGATACATTGGCTTCTGAGCTTATGGATGCCTTTAATAATACTGGTACTGCTTTCAAGAAAAAGGAAGATGTACACAAGATGGCGGAAGCGAACAAGGCTTTTGCTCATTTCAGATGGTAGTTTAAGGCTCTGTAAAAAGATGCTCCGGGAATGGAGCATCTTTTTTTTGCATAATTTGTTTGCAGGTGTTGAAATAAATTAAAAAAAAGTGTATAAAATAAAAACTATCCTTATCGTTAAGGATAGGAACTAGGGTTCTTTGAAAGTTGGCGGGCTGCTGTTGCGCGGCTCTGGTATTTCTGTAAAGCTAACTGCGTTTTGCGGTTTCCAAGAAATACGACCCTAAAATGTGTTTCGCGCCGTTGGTGTGAAAGTTGATGACTTATGCGTTTCGGGGTTTCAACTGATCTGAGGTACAGATTGGGTTCTGAATTCCATACCAGTTATCAAAATTGAACGTTTGATGGTGTTTGGTGGTGACAGACCGGGATATTTCGAAAAAACGATGGAATATCATGAAAGTAAAATGCTTTTTTAGTCCGTTAAATCACAAACCGAATATTCTCATAAAAACGCAAATAAAGTGTGTCTGCGAACATATTTGATAACTGTTGTTGTTGAATGTGTTCTGGCTTAAAGTGCAACACATAAAAAATAAAGATGTCGGCCTGTGGAAATACAGGAGCCGACAAGGAGACAAACATGGCAAAGGAGAAGTTCGTTAGAACTAAACCTCACATGAACGTTGGTACTATTGGTCACGTTGACCATGGTAAGACTACTCTTTCTGCGGCTATCACTACTTATTGTGCAAAAAAATATGGTGATAAGCTTTTAAGGTACGATGAAATCGACAATGCTCCAGAGGAAAAGGAACGTGGTATCACAATTAATACACGTCACCTTGAGTATCAGTCAGACAAACGTCACTATGCTCACATCGACTGTCCTGGACATGCCGACTACATTAAGAACATGATTACTGGTGCTGCTCAGATGGACGGTGCTATTCTTGTAATCGCTGCTTCTGATGGTGTTATGGCTCAGACTCGTGAACACCTTTTGCTTGCTCGTCAGGTAGGTGTACCAAAGATTATCGTATTCTTGAACAAAGTTGACCAGCTCGACGGTGATGAAGAAATGTTGATGCTTGTTGAAGAAGAAGTAAAAGATACAATTCAGCAGTACGGTTTCTCTCCAGATACACCAATCATCAAGGGTTCTGCATTCAAGGCTTTGAATGAACCGGAAAATCCTGAGAACACAAAATGTATTGAAGAGTTGCTTACAGCTATGGATACATGGTTCGATGATCCTGTTCGCGATGAAGATAAGCCGTTCCTTATGCCTATTGAAGACATCTTCACAATTTCTGGACGTGGTACAGTAGTAACAGGTCGTGTAGAGCGCGGTGTTATCAACATGAACGATCCTGCTGAAATTGTAGGTATCCACCCGACAGCTACAACAACAATTACTGGTATCGAAATGTTCCAGAAAACTCTTGATCAGGCTATCCCTGGTGATAACGTTGGTGTTCTTCTCCGCGGTATCGAAAAGAAAGATGTTGTTCGTGGTCAGGTTCTTGCAAAGCCGGGTTCAATCCACCCGCACACAAAATTCGAAGCTCAGCTTTACGTTTTGACAAAAGAAGAAGGTGGACGTCACTCTTCATTCCGCAATGGTTACCGCCCACAGTTCTACTTCCGTACAACAGATATTACAGGTACTGTAACTCTTGGTGATGGTGTAGAAATGGTAAACCCAGGCGATAACGTTAAGGTTATCGGTGAACTTATCCACCCAGTTGCTATGGACGAAGGTCTTAAACTTGCTATCCGTGAAGGCGGTCATACAATCGCTTCTGGACAGGTTACAAAGATTATCGAGTAGTATTAAGATGGTCGGCTGGTCAGATGAGAAATCAGTTCTGACCAGTTGAAATCTTGGAGGATTAAATTCATGGCTAATGGAAAGATTCGTGTTCGACTTCGCGCATTTGATGTTGAACTGATCGATCAGAGTGCTAAGGCTATCGTGCAGGCTGTTCAGAAAGCGGGTGCAAAGGTTTCAGGCCCGATTCCGCTTCCGACAAGAATCAGTAAGGTAACAGTTCTTCGTTCACCACACGTAAATAAAAAGTCACGTGAACAGTTTGAAATGAGAACTCACAAGCGTCTTATTGATATATTGAATCCATCAACTGATGTAATGGAATCATTGATGAAGCTTGAGCTTCCTGCAGGCGTTGCTGTAGAAATTAAACAGTAATTTTGCTGTTGATTAAGGTACGGACCCTCCGGATCTGGGTTGGCGGCCAATAAAACAATGGACGAAAGTCCTATTAGGAGTTATCAGAATGAAAGGTCTGATTGCAAAAAAAGTAGGAATGACACAGGTATTCGACGAAGCCGGTAACTTAACACCTGTTACTGTGATCCGCGTTGAACCGAACACTGTTGTTGCTACTAAGACAAAGGAAACATGCGGATACGATGCTGTTGTTCTTGGTGTAGACGATATGAAGGCTAACAAGGCAAACAAGGCATACGCAGGCATTTTCCCGGAAAACGTTTCACCGAAACGTACTTTGAAAGAATTCCGCGACTTTGAATCAGAAGTAAAAGTCGGCGATTCTGTTGGATTGGAATTGTTTGAAGGAACACGGTTCCTGGATGTAACTGCCACATCAAAAGGTAAGGGTTTCCAGGGTGTAATGAAGAGATGGGGCTTCCATGGTGGACGCGCTACTCACGGTTCTAAATTCCATCGCGAAGCTGGTGGTACAGGTGCTTGTACAACTCCTGGACACTGTTTTAAGAATATCAAAATGCCGGGACACATGGGATTCAGGAAGATTACTGTACAGAATCTCAAGATTGTTAAGGTTGATCCAGAACTGAATATTATTTTGGTTCGTGGTGCTGTGCCGGGTGTAAAAGACTGCACACTCATCGTGAAGTCCGCAGTAAAGAAAAACTAGGAGATTAGGATATGGAAAAGAAAGTATATTCAACTTCTGGAAAAGAACTGCGTACAATCACTCTTGATGATAATGTATTCGGTCTTCCAGTAAATGATGATGTTATTTACTATGCTATTACAAATGAACTTGCAAATATGCGTGTTGGAACTGCTTGCACAAAGACCCGTTCGGAAGTTCATGGTAGCAATGCTAAGCCTTATAAGCAGAAGGGAACTGGTAATGCCCGCCGCGGTGATAAAAAATCTCCGGTTCTGGTAGGCGGTGGTACAATTTTTGGACCAAAACCTCGTGATTATAGCTATTCAATGCCTAAAAAAGCAAAGCGTCTTGCTATTAAATCAATTCTTAGTATGCAGGCTCAGAGCGATAGATTTACAGTGGTTGAAGATTTTACTGTTGAAAGCGGTAAAACTAAGGATCTTGCAAAGATTCTTTCAAACTTTGTTAATGGCGAAAGAACAGTAATCGTTCTTAAGGATGATGATGCGATGATTAAGCGTTCTGGAAGAAATCTTCCGAATGTTTCTTTCCTCTCTTTCAATCGTCTTAGAGCTCATGATTTGTTCTATGCCCGCAAAGTGGTAGTTCTTGAATCTGCTGTTAAAAATCTTTCAGATTTTTATGCTGAAGATAAGGAGGCTAAATAATGAATTATTCTGATATTCTTATTGAGCCTATTGTTTCAGAAAAAGCTAATGACCTTCGTGGACAGAACAAATATGTTTTCAAGGTAGCTCCATCTGCGACAAAAACAGAAATCAAAGAAGCTGTGGCAAAACTTTTCAATGTAAAAGTTGTTGACTGCACGACTATTAATGTTATGGGTAAAATGAAAAGGCTTCGTGGTAAACCTGGCCGCACAAGCTCATACAAGAAAGCAATTGTACGCATAGCTGACGGTGAATCAATCGCAGTTTTTGAAGGCGTATAATTACAATAACTAAGGGGAACTAAAATGGCTCTTAAGGTATTTAAGCCAATAACTCCAGGTACACGTGGACGCGTTGACCTGATTAGAGAAGAACTGACAACCGATAGACCCGAAAAAACTTTGGTGTCAGGTAAAAAGTCTAATGGTGGTCGTGGTCAGGGTGGTCGTATTTCTGTACGTCATCAGGGCGGCGGACACAAAAGACGTTATCGTGAGATTGATTTCAAACGAGAAAAGCACGGAATTCCTGGAACTGTAAAAACTATTGAGTATGATCCAAACAGAAGTGCTAACATTGCTTTGATTTATTATGCTGACGGTGATAAGCGTTATATCATTGCTCCTAAAGGTCTGCAGATTGAACAGAAAATCATGTCTGGTGAAAATGCGGCTCCAACAGTAGGAAACGCTCTTCCTCTTGATAACATTCCTGTCGGATTCACAATTCATAATATTGAATTGACTCTTGGTCAGGGTGGTCAGTTGGTTCGTTCTGCTGGTGCGAGCGCTATGATTGCCGGTCGCGAAGGCGCTTATGTGATTGTTCGTCTTCCTTCTGGAGAAATGCGAAAAATCAACGGACGCTGCTATGCTACAATCGGTGTTGTAGGTAATGAAGAGCACATGAACGTTCAGCTTGGAAAAGCTGGTCACAAACGATGGCTCGGTATTCGTCCTACAGTTCGCGGTATGGCCATGAACCCGGTAGATCACCCGCTTGGTGGTGGTGAAGGTGCCGGTAAAGGTCGTAACCCTGTTACTCCTTGGGGACAGCCTTGTAAGGGTTACAAAACTCGTAACAAGAGAAAGCCGTCTAACAATTTTATTGTTTCACGTCGCAAAAAGTAGTCGCATAGGAGATAACGGTGTCAAGATCTGTTAAAAAAGGACCTTTTGTAGAAAAATCTCTTTACAAAAAGGTTTCAGCAATGAATAAAGAAGCAGATAAGAAGATGATTAAAACATATTCGCGCTGCTCTACAATCATACCTGAAATGGTAGGTAATACTATTTCTGTTTATAATGGTAAATCATGGATTCCTGTATACGTTACAGAAAACCTCGTTGGTCATAAACTCGGCGAGTTTGCTCCTACACGTACTTTCAAAGGCCATGGTGGTACAGATAAAACTGCTTCGGCAAAATAAAGGTGGATATTATGGCTGAAAAGAAAGGTTATGTAGCCACTTCAAAGTTCCTTATTGCTTCTCCAACTAAGGTTCGTCCGGTTGCAAAGCTTGTTAACCAGAAACCTGTAACAAAGGCTCTGGCAATTCTTGAGAATATGCCACAGAAAGGTGCAGGTCTTATTAATGCAACTTTGAAATCAGCGATTGCAAATGCGCTGAATTTGAACAATAAGCTTGATGAAGATATGCTATACGTAAAAGAAATAAGAATTGACGAAGGTCCAAGACTTAAGAGAGTCTGGTTCCGTGCGCGTGGTCGTGCAGATCAGCTTTTGAAACGTATGTGTCATATTACCGTCATCGTTGACGAGAAGGCGGGGGAATAAAGTGGGTCAGAAAGTTAGTCCAATCGGTTTGCGCTTAGGCGTAAACAAAACATGGCAGTCACGTTGGTATGCAGATTTCCGTGATTATGCAGACCTGGTTCTTGAAGATGTAAAACTTAGAAAAATGGTTATGGATCTTCCTGAATGTAAAAACGCAGACATTGCTGAAATTGAAATTATCCGTCACCCACAGCGTGTTACAATTGTAATTCACACTGCTCGACCTGGTGTTATCATCGGTGTAAAGGGTGCAACAATCGAAAAGATTAGTGCTGATATTCAGGCGCAGCTTACAAAGAAAGTTCAGATCAAGATTAAGGAAGTTAAACGTGCAGATGTAAATGCAAGTTTGATTGCCCAGAATGTTGGTCGTCAGCTTGCTGGCCATGGTTCATTCCGCAAGGCTTTGAAACAGGCTGTAAGCAATGCTATGAGAGCTGGCGCTCAGGGAATTAAAATCCGTCTTTCAGGCCGTCTTGGCGGTGCTGAAATGACAAGAACTGAAGAGCATAAAGAAGGACGCGTTCCGCTTCACACTCTTCGTGCTGATATAGACTATAGTACATACGAAGCGCATACTGCATACGGAAAAATCGGTGTGAAAGTATGGGTTTATAACGGAATGAACTATGGTGTTGAACAGAACGAAGATGCAGGCCAGCTTGTTCGCAAGCCACGTCGTGAACGTTCTCAGCGTCCAGCGGCAGATAAGGCTGAAAAATCAGAACCTTCTGCTAAGGAAAGGAGCTAAGTTATGCCATTAAGTCCTAAAAGAGTTATGCACCGAAAGGTGCAGCGTGGTAGAGAAAAAGGAAATGCTACACGCGACAATTTTATTGACTTCGGTAACATTGCTCTTGTTGCAATGGAACCTACTTGGTTGAGTGCCCGTGTTATTGAAGCGGCCCGTGTTGCTATTAACCGTACTCTTGACCGTAAGGGACAGGTTTGGATTCGTGTTTTCCCGGATAAACCGATTTCAAAGAAACCTGCTGAAGTTCGAATGGGTAAGGGTAAGGGTGCTCCTGAATCATGGGCTGCCGTTATCAAGCCTGGTATGATTTTGTTTGAAGTTGGCGGTGTTGATCAGAAGCTTGCGCAGAAAGCGCTTGAACTTGCTGGTGATAAACTTCCAATTACAACAAGAGTCGCATTTAAGCCTACACAGGACTAAGGAGGAATAAGATGGCTGAATCAAAGAAAAAGACAGATAAAGAATTATCTTATTCTGAACTTGTTGCAAAACGTGATGAGCTTAAGAAAAAGTACATGGATCTCCGTTTCAAGATGGTTGTTTCTCATGTAGATAACCCAATGCAGAAACGTACAATGCGTCGAGAAATTGCACGTTTGAATACTTTCATTCAGCAGAAAAAAACTGCTGAAGAAAATAAGTAGGAGCTGAACCGTGGCAGAAAATACTGTTCAGACTGTAAAGACAGCGAAAAAACGTGAATTTGTTGGTCTTGTTACAAGCGATAAAATGGAAAAAACCGTTGTAGTAACAGTAACAACAAAGAAGATGGATCGTCTTTACAAGAAATATGTTACCCGCTCAAAGAAGTATATGGCCCATGATGAAACGAACGATGCTCATATTGGCGATACAGTTCGAATCGTGGAATGCAGACCGCTTAGCAAAAATAAAGCTTGGCGTCTTGTAGAAATTGTTGAACGTGCTAAATAAGGTATAAGGAGTAAAAAGTTATGATTCAGATGCAGTCATGTATGACAGTTGCTGATAACTCCGGTGCTAAGATTGCTCAGTGTATCAAAGTGCTTGGCGGAACACACCGCCGTTATGCCGGAATTGGCGATATCGTTGTTGTTGCAATTAAAGATGCTATTCCGACATCCACAATTAAAAAGGGTGCGATTCAGAAGGCTGTAATTGTAAGACAATCAAAAGAATACCGTCGTCCTGATGGAACTTATATTCGTTTTGATGATAACGCTTGCGTTATTGTTGATGAAAATAAGAATCCGAAGGGAAAACGCATCTTTGGACCTGTTGCTCGTGAGCTTCGTGATATGGATTTTATGAAAATCGTATCTTTGGCTCCAGAGGTACTTTAAGGGGTTATGGTTATGGAAAAGAAATTTAAGATCCGTAAAGATGACACTGTAGAAGTTATTGCAGGTAAAGATAAAGGAAAACGCGGTACTGTTGTTCGCGTTATTACTAAAAAAGATGCAGTAATAGTATCTGGTGTTAATATTGTTAAAAAGGCAATGAAAAAGCGTAGTCAGCAGGATCAGGGTGGAATCGTAGAGATTGAAGCGCCGCTCAACATTTCGAATGTTGGCATTGTTTGCAAGAAATGCGGTCGTCCTGTAAAAGCTGGCTATAAATTGAACGGGGATAAAAAAGTCCGCGTTTGCCGTAAATGTGGAGAAACATTGTAATGGCTAATTACGTACCTCGGCTTAAGAAAGTCTATAAAGACGAAATCGCTCCAGCACTTGTAAAAGAGTTTAATTACACAACTCCAATGCAGGTTCCTGTATTGAAGAAAATTGTTGTAAGTATGGGTGTTGGTGAGGCTCTCACAAATAAGAAACTCCTTGATGCCGCAGTTACTGACTTGACACAGATTACAGGTCAGAAAGCTGTAAAGACAAGAGCAAAAAAGAGTATCGCTAACTTTAAATTGCGTGAGGGTAATGAAGTGGGTGCAATGGTTACATTGCGCGGTACAATTATGTATGAATTCTTGGACCGTCTTATTAACGTTGCGTTCCCGCGAATTAAGGATTTCCGTGGTATCAAGGCGACTGGCTTTGATGGACGCGGAAACTTCTCAGTTGGTATTACTGAACAGTTGATTTTCCCAGAAATCGATTTTGATAAAATCACAAAGGTTGCTGGAATGAATATTACGTTCGTAACAAGTGCAAAGACTGATGCAGAGGCAAAGGCTTTGCTTGCCAAATTCAATATGCCATTCCGTAAGTAGAGTGAGGGATACATGGCTAAGAAATCATTGATCATAAAAGCCGCTCGCAAACAGAAGTATGAAACCAGGCAGTATAACCGCTGTCAGATTTGCGGACGTCCACGTGGATATTTGCGAAAGTACAAGATGTGTCGTCTTTGTTTCCGCAAATTAGCAAGTGAAGGCCTTCTTCCAGGCGTCACAAAATCATCTTGGTAGAGTGGTAGGAGAATAGAAATGAGTGCATCAGATCCAGTAGCAGACATGCTCACTAAGGTTCGCAATGCGGCTAATGCCCGCCACGAAAAAGTAGATATTCCTGCTTCGAAGCTTAAGCTTGAAATCGTAAAGATTATGAAGACAGAAGGATATATCAAGAATTTTAAGAAGGTTCAGGAAGACGGACATTCTGTTATCCGTATTATCTTGAAATATGATGACAGCAATAATCCTGTAATCCACGGTGCTAAGAAAATTTCTACACCTGGACGTCGTGTTTATTCTGGCTATAAAGATTTGCCACGTGTATTCAACGGATACGGTACAATCATCGTTTCAACTTCTGCAGGTATTACAACTGGCAAGAAGGCAACTGAAAAGCAGGTTGGTGGCGAATTAATCTGCTCTATCTGGTAATAGGAGGAAGAAATGTCAAAAATTGGTAAACTTCCTGTAGCTATTCCAGCTGGAGTTACAGTTACAGTTGCTGATGGCGTTGTAACTGTAAAAGGTCCAAAGGGTGAACTTAAACAGGAATTCGGCAACAATGTTAAAGTTGAAGTAAAAGACGGTTGCGTTGATGTTCTTCAGACAGCTGAGACAAAACAGGGCAATGCTTTTCACGGTCTTTACAGAAATCTTATTCATAATATGGTTACCGGAGTGTCAACTGGTTTTACAAAAAAACTGGTTATTACTGGTGTTGGTTATCGTGCGGAAGTTCAAGGTAAAATTCTTATGTTGAACCTTGGTTTTTCAAACGATTTCTTTGTAACAATTCCGGAAGGTCTTACTGTAACGTCAGATGCAAATGGAAACGTTTCTATTTCTGGCATTGATAAGCAGCTTGTTGGTGAATTCAGTGCTCAGATTCGTAAGCTCAGAATGCCTGAACCTTATAAGGGAAAGGGTATCCGCTACGACAATGAAGTTATCCGACGCAAAGTTGGTAAGACTGGTGTAAAATAAGGTAGGCCGCTATGTTTAAGAAACTTAATGATAAAGACAGAAAGCGCCTTCACAGAAAAGTTCACATTCGTAAGACTGTGTATGGAACAGCAGACCGTCCTCGTATGACGGTAACTCGTTCCAATAAAAACCTTTCTGTTCAGGTTATTAATGATGACGAGGGAACGACACTCGCTTCAATTTCTACACTAGAAAAAGAATTCGAAGCTCTTAAGCCAAATATTGACGGAGCTAAGAAACTTGGTGAAGCTTTTGGTGCGCGCCTTAAGGATAAGAAAATTACAAAGGTAGTTTTTGACCGCAATGGTTATCTTTACCACGGCGTTGTAAAAGCCCTTGCAGACGGCACTCGTAGTGCTGGAATTGAGTTCTAGGAGTTAAAATGGAACGCAAGAATTTTGATAAAGAACCTAAAGAGTTTGTTGAAAAACTTGTAACTCTTAACAGAACTGCAAAGACTGTAAAAGGTGGACGCCGAATGTCTTTCTCTGCACTTACTGTTGTTGGTGATCAAAAAGGTCGCGTAGGATACGGATTTGGCAAGGCTAATGATGTATCTGAAGCTATTAAAAAGAGCATTGAGCATGCCAAGAGAAATCTTGTTGTTATGTCAATGAAAAATGGTACTTTACCACATGAAATTATTGGAAAATACAAGAGTTCTTCTGTTCTTCTGAAGCCTGCATGTGCCGGTACTGGTATTAAAGCCGGTGGCGCTGTTCGTTCAGTAATGGATGCAGTTGGAATTACAGATGTTATTTCAAAATCATTGGGCTCAAGTTCATCTGTGAATGTAGTGCGCGCAACTTTCAATGCTATTGAAAATCTTATGGATGCAAAAGCTGTTGCTGCCGCTCGTGGCAAGACACTTGACGAATTGTGGGGTTAATTATGGCAAAGGCTAAACAGTTAAAGATTACACTTGTAAGAAGTACAATCGGACAGAAACCTGCCAAAGTTGCCACAGTTCGCAGCCTTGGATTGAGGAAGATTAACTCTTCTGTAGTACAGGACGATAACGATGCAATTCGTGGAATGATCGCTTCTGTTGCTCATCTTGTAAAAGTAGAGGAGGCAGAATAATGTCTGAATACAATCCAGTACTTAGCGCTCCAATGGGTGCAAATAAAAAGCCGAAGCGTGTTGGACGCGGTTCATCTTCTGGACTTGGTACAACAGCTGGTAAAGGTAATAAAGGTCAGCAGTCGCGTTCTGGTTCTTCAATTCCTTATGTAGGATTTGAAGGCGGTCAGATGCCGCTTTACAGACGTGTTGCTAGACGTGGATTCTCAAACTATCCTTTCAAGAAAGAATTTGTTTGTATTAATGTTGGAATTCTTGATGCAAGATTTGCAGATGGAGAAACAGTAAACAAAGAAACTCTTGCGGCAAAGGGATTCATTTCTGCAAAGGCAGCTCCGCTTGTTAAGATTCTTGGCAACGGAGAAATTACAAAGAAGCTTACTATTGATGTAGATAAAGTTTCTGAGTCTGCTAAAGCTAAAATAGAAAAGGCTGGCGGCAGTGTAAAAGCTGTTGTTGCTGAAGAATCTAAATAGGTGTCGGGGTAGAACATGGCAAGCAATCCAGTAGTAAATATGTTTAGAGTAAAGGAAATCCGTGTAAGATTGCTCTTTACATTCTTGATTTTGGCAATTTTCCGTTTGGGAAGTGTTCTTACAATTCCTGGTATTGATGCAACGGTCTTGTTTGATTATTTTAACAATCTTGCTTCGCAGAACAAGAACGCTTTTGCTAGTTACATGGACTTTTTTGTAGGCGGCGCTTTCTCAAATTTCTCAATTTTTATGTTGGGAGTAATGCCATACATTTCTACACAGATTATTTTGCAGCTTGCTGTGATTATTTTCCCAAGTATGAAACGAACTATTCAGGAAGATGGCGGACAGCGTAAAATGGCTGCATGGACTAGAATCGGTACAGTGTTTGTATGTCTTCTTCAGTCTTATGCAGTTACAGTTTATGCGCGCTCTATTCCTGGATGTATTGTGTTCTCTTCGCTTTTGAAGTTTAATCTTTTGGCTATCCTTACGGTAACTACAGGATCTATGGTTACTATATGGCTTGGCGATCAGATTACAGCTAACGGTATCGGCAATGGTATTTCTATGATGATTTTTGCCGGTATTGTTGCTCGTCTTCCTAATGCAATTGCTGAACTTGTAAGAAAGGTTTCTGCAGGCGAAATCCAGTTGGTTTTTGTTATTGTAGTGCTGATTATGTTCGTTGCTATTATCGCTCTGGTAATATTTGAAGAATCTGGTGAAAGAAAAATTCCGGTTCATTATGCAAAACGGGTTGTTGGAAGAAAAATGTATGGTGGTCAAAACACTTATATTCCTTTCAAGGTAAATCCGTCGAACGTAATTCCGTTGATTTTTGCTTCATCCCTTCTTACATTGCCATTGCAGATTGTTTCTACTTTGGGAAGTAACCAGGAATCTGCCAGGTGGATAATCCGCCTTTCGAATATTTTGACACCGAACGGACTCTGGTACAATGTTTTGTTGGTTATTCTTATAGTTTTCTTCGCATATTTCTATACTCAGGTAACTTTGAATCCTGTTGAAATAGCAAAGAATATTCGCGAAAATGGCGGTTCTATTCCAGGCGTAAGCACTGATAAGACAGAAGAGTATCTTAATAAAATATTGAACCGGCTTGTTTTACCAGGTTCTTTGTTCTTGGCATTTATTGCCATTGTTCCATCTGTGATTCAGAGATTGTTCAATTTCCCGCAGTCGGTTGCAATGCTGATGGGCGGAACTTCGCTTATCATTATGGTAGGTGTTGATTTGGATACTATGAGTCAGGTAGAAGCTCTCTTGAAAATGCATCATCAGGATGGATTGACAAAGAAAGGTAAGATTAGATCACGAAATCTTTAGAAAAGTTTAGAAAATAGTGCTCTAAGTAGTAGAAAAAGATTGAGAATATATGTTATATTATTTTTCACCGAATTGTCTCTCATTGCGAGGTGCTAAGATTCGGTGAGAATGTTTATTCTCAGGGGGTCTTTATGAAAGTACGAACCAGTGTAAAACCTATCTGTGATAAGTGTAAGGTAATCAAAAGAAACGGAATTATCCGTATCATTTGTTCAAATCCAAAACACAAGCAGAGACAGGGCTAAGGAGTAACAGATGGCTCGAATATCGGGAGTTGATATCCCAAATAAACACATAAGTATTGCTTTAACTTATATTTATGGTATCGGAAATTCTTTGGCTAAAAAAATTCTTGAAGAAGCTAAGATTGATCCAGCAAAAATGGCAAACGATCTTACTCAGGATGAAATAGCAAAGATTCGTGATATTCTGGATAAGAACTACAAGGTTGAAGGTCGTCTTCGTTCAGAAATCGGTCTTAACCTTAAACGCCTTATTGATATTGGCTGTTACCGCGGTCTTAGACACAAAAGAGGTCTTCCAGTTCGTGGTCAGAGAACTCGCACAAATTCTCGTACCCGCAAAGGTAAGAAGAAGACTGTTGCTAACAAGAAGAAGTAAGGCGGAGGAAACTAATGGCTACAGCTAAAAAACGAAAGGAAAAGAAAAGCGTTTACGAAGGTAATGTTTACATTCAGGCAACGTTTAATAATACTATCGTTACAATTACAGACTTGAATGGTAATGCTCTGTCTTGGGCGTCATCAGGCGGTCTTGGTTTCCGTGGAGCAAAGAAATCTACTCCATTTGCTGCTCAGTCAGTTGCTGAAACAGCTGTACAGAAGGCAGTAAGTTACGGTTTGCGGGAAGTTCACGTTTATGTAAAGGGACCTGGAATGGGACGCGAAAACGCTATCCGTTCTCTTGGTGCGATGGGATTAAGAGTAAAATCTATTCATGATGTTACTCCGATTCCGCATAACGGATGCCGACCACGCAAAACTCGCCGTATGTAACGGAAAAAAGATAGTAATCCTGTCTGCCGGATGTCAGTGGCAGACTGTTTTGACAGAGATGTCTAAACGAAGTAATAAGCCAGAGAAGTCTGGTTTGTCTGATGTAAATTGGGGGGTTGAGTTTTTCAACCTCAAGAGGAGTTCTGATGGCTCGCAAAAATCTGCTTAAAGGTTTTAAGAAACCAAAGGGTATTACTTTTGAGCATCTTGAGACTAATCCGAATTATGGTAAGTTCACAGCTTATCCTTTTGAAACAGGTTTTGGTACAACAGTAGGAAATACTTTGCGCCGTGTATTGCTTTCATCAATTCAGGGTTACGCCATCACATCTGTCCGCATTACTTCTTATGATGCAGATGGTGTGCCGCACGTAATTTCGAGCGAATTTGAAGCAATTCCGAATGTTTCTGAAGATACATTGGAAATCATCAACAGTCTTAAACAGATTCGTTTGCGTCTTCCTGACGATATTGAGCAGGACACTATCCTTTATGAATTTAAAGGCCCTGGTGTTGTAAAGAGCGATGACCTTGCCAAGGAAAATCAGCTTGAAGTTATGACTAAAGATATGGTTGTCTTTACGATGATGGAAGGCTGCAACCTTGAAATTGAAATGCAGGTTGATCTTGGCCGCGGTTATGTTCCTGCAGAAGTAAACGAACACTATATAGAAATTGTTGGTACGCTTCCTATGGATGCAATCTTTACGCCTGTTCCAAAGGTAAAGTATTCTATTGAACCTTGTCGTGTAGGACAGCGTAATGATTATGATAAGCTTGTTCTTGAAATTTGGACAGATGGAACAATTGCACCTGAAGATGCATTGGCAGAAGCTGCAAAAATTGCAAAAGACCATTTTTCAATTTTTGTAAACTTTAATGACAGTGATGTCGCTAGTAGTGAAGAAGACAGCGAAGATGACGCAAGAATTAAGGAAATACTTAATACTCCTGTGGAAGAACTTGAACTTTCTGTTCGTTCTTCAAATTGTCTTAAAAACGCAAATATTCGCACTATTGGTGAATTAACTAAAAAGACAGAAGATGATATTGCAAAGACTCGAAACTTTGGTAAGAAGAGTCTTACAGAAATCAAAGAAAAACTTCAGGAATGGGGCTTGACTCTTGGTATGACTGACTATAGTCATCTGAAGAATGCTGCAAACTTAACAAAGCAGAAGGAAGAAACAGATGAATCATAGAAATGGTTTTAATCCGCTTTCGCGCACAACAGCACACCGTCGTGCAATGTCACGCAACATGGTGACTTCACTCTTTAGATTTGAACGTATTACTACAACAAAAGCTAAGGCGTTGGAAGTTCGCAAGGCTGCTGAAAAATTAATTACTAGAAGTAAAATAGATTCAGTTCACAATCGCCGTGAAGCTGCGAAATTTATTGCAGATGAAAAGATTTTGAACAAACTTTTTACTGAAATCGGTCCTAGAATGAAAGACCGTAACGGTGGATATACTCGTGTTCTTAAAATTGGCTTCCGACAGGGTGATGCCGCAGATATGGTTATTCTTGAACTCGTAGATTATAAGCTTGACTCTGAAGCAAAAGAAGAAAAATCTGGTGCTAAGACAAAAAAGGCTGCTAAGTCTACAGAAGAAAAGAAAGAACCAGCTAAGAAAGCTGCGACTGCTGAAAAAAAGCCTGCTGCAAAGAAAACTTCTGCAGCTAAGAAAACAACTGCAAAAAAAGCTGCTGAACCAAAGGCAGAAGAAGCAGATAAGGAGTAGGAAATGTCTAAGAACCATCGTGGAACTGGTATCCGTTCGCTTCCGGCACACGGAAGAGCTACTTGCCCTATCTGTAAGAAGACAAATGTAAAATGTCTTTATGAAAAAGAAGTTGACGGACAGACTTTAAATATCTGCAAAGTATGCAATGCTACTTTGAAGAATAAAGAAAGAGTTGCTGCTAAGGCTGCGGCAAAGGCAGCGCCTGCTGCTGAAGAATCTGCACCAGCTGCAGAGTAAAAAATTAAATAGGAGCATAAAATGGCTACTAGAAGAAGTCCTCGTTTTAAAGAATGTAGAAGACTTGGTGTAAACGTTTGTGGACACCCTAAAGCACTGGAAAGAGCAAATTCCCCTGCTTTTGCTAAAAAAAAGAAGGTTTCAGAATATGGTCTTCAGTTGATTGAAAAACAGAAGGTAAAGGCATATTACGGAATCCTTGAAAAACAGATGAGAAGATATTTCGATGCGGCTGCTCGTGCAACTGGTAATACTGGTGACGAATTGCTTATTCTTTTGGAACGCCGTCTTGATAATCTTGTATACCGTGCTGGTTTTGCTAAGTCTATTCGTCAGGCTCGCCAGATGGTTAGTCATGGACACTTTACTGTTGATGGAAAGAAAGTTAATATTCCTTCTTTCTCTGTAAAAGTTGGACAGACAATCGCTTTGAGTGAAAAAGCTCAGAAGTCAGGTTCGTTAAAAGCAATCTTCCTTGAAGATAAAGCTGGAAAACTTGAATATATTGAAAAGAACGTTGATGGCTTTAGCGCTAAATTTAGCCGCTTGCCTCTTCGCGCTGAAATTCCAGTTGATGTTAAGGAAAATCTTGTAATCGAATACTATTCTAAATAGTTTTTGAATGCAGAACAAACGACAGTCCAGGCGGCTGTCGTTTTTTTTTATTCTTTTGAATTTTTTAAAAACTACTTCCATAAGAATTTGAAATAAATTATTATGGAATTTGAAATTCAGGCTGTATAGTCTAAAATATTTTTCATTTTCGGAGGAAAATATGAAAAAGTTTGTTGGATTTGCTGGTTTTGCTTTAATGGCATTTTCTTTGGCAAGCTGCTCAAAAAGTTCTGGTGATACTGTAAAAATAGGTGGAGTAGCGCCGCTTTCTGGCAGTGTTGCTGTGTATGGTGTTGAATGTAAGAACGGTATTGACCTTGCTGTTGAGGAAATTAATGCTGCTGGTGGAATTGCCGGAAAAAAAGTTGAATTTATCTGCGAAGATGACGAAGGTTCTCCAGATAAGACTGTAAATGCTTTTAAGAAGCTTGTTACAAAAGACGGTGTTAAGTATGTAATCGGTTCTTTGACTAGCGGTTGTGCTCAGGCTATTACTACTTTGGCTCAGGCAAGCAAAGTTATTCAGATTGCACCGGCCGCAACTGCCCCGGCTATTACGGATGCCGGTAATTATATTTTCCGCGCATGTTTTATTGATCCGTTTCAGGGGACTGTCGGTGGAAAATTTGCCGCTGAAAATTTGAAGGCAAAGCGCGCCGCTATTCTTTATGATAGCGGAAACGATTATTCTGTTGGTCTTTCTGAAAATTTCAAGATTTCTTTTAAGGCTAACGGCGGTACTGTTGTTGCTCTTGAAGCATATTCTACTGGCGATAAAGATTTTAATGCTCAGCTTACAAAGATTAAAAATGCCAATCCTGATGTAGTTTATCTGCCTGATTACTATGGAACTGTTGCTTTGATTGCAAAGCAGCTTAGGGCTCAGGGAATAAATACTCCTATTGTTGGTGCTGACGGCTGGGATGGTCTTACAGCGAACGCTGGTGACGAGGTTTTGAACGGTTTCTATTCAAACCACTATGCGGAGGATTCAACAGAGCCTGCTGTTCAGAATCTTGTAAAGGCATTTAAGGCAAAATATAATAAGTCGCCTAATTCTTTCGCTGTTCTTGGTTATGATTCTGTTTATATGTTGAAGGATGCCATTGAGGCTGCTGGAACTCTTGATGTTGAAAAAGTTCGCGATGCTCTTGAAAAGACAGACGGAAATTATGTTACAGGTCATATTACTTTTGATGAAAAAAGGAATCCTGTAAAGTCTGCGGTTATGATTCAGTTCGTAAAAGGCGCTGACGGAAAAATAACAACAGCTTATAAGACTACGGTAAATCCGTAAAAAAAGCATCCTTGCTTTTTTTTACTTACGAGAAATCCTGACGGATTTCTCGCTTTGCTAAGCGCGGGCGTCCGTGCCCGCGGATGGTTGAGGGAACTAGTTTTTTTTAGCAAGGGTGCGAAAAAAAGCATCCTTGCTTTTTTTTTACTTACGAGAAATCCTGTCGGATTTCTCGCTTGGCTAGGTGCGGGCGTCCGTGCCCGCGGTTGGTTGAGGGGACTAGTTTTTTAGCAGGGTGTAAAAAAAATACATCCTGTGTTTTCCTTACTACGAGAAATCCTGGCGGATTTCTCGCTCGGCTGGGTGCGGGCGTCCGTGCCCGCAGGTGGTTGGGGAAACTGTTTTTTTTGTTGTGAAAATTGAAGGTGCTGGTGGATTTTTGGTTACCGGCACTTTTTTTATTGTATGGCGGCTTTGTGGAAGCTGCCTTTTGCGTTTTTGGTAATAGGCGCGGTTTGCGCGGTGTGAAACTTGCGCGGGGGTGGAGCGGCCGCCGCAGGCGGTTGCGAAAAAAAAACGCCTGGGAGATTTTTTTTGTAAAGGATGATTTGTTTTCTGGGGGGGCTTTTTTGTTTTTTTTTTAATAGAACTGGCGTTTTGTTTTTGCAATGAGGTTACGAAACCGCGGAACACCCGTTGCGGTGGTATTTTGCGCCCAAAGAAAGAAAAAACTTATTCAAAATCTGCGTTGAAAGGGCGTTTGAATATCTTTATAATGTAATTTATGTTTCGTTTATATGTAGAAAGGAAGCCTGGTTTTGCTAACGAGGCTGAAAGTTATTTGTCGCAGATTAATAATTTTTTGGGAATTTCTAGTGTGACTGGAGTTCGTTATCTTAACCGCTATGATGTTGAAAATATCGGCGAGGCTGTTGGGAAGGCTGCTGCTACTAGAATTTTTAGCGAACCGCAGAGTGATTTTGTTTTTTATGACAGGGTTGATGTTGCTGACGGTGATACTGTTATTGTTTGGGAATATTTGCCGGGTCAGTATGATCAGCGGGCGGACAGCGCGGAACAGTGTTTGAATTTGCTTAGGGCCGGAATGGCTTCTTCTGTTGAGGTTTTGTCTGAAGCTCCCCGCGTTCGTTGTGCGAAAATGGTTATTTTGAGCGGAAAGGTTTCTGCTGATGATGTGAAAAAAATCGAGGGTTATTTGATTAATCCGGTTGACAGCCGTTTGACAGATGACGAGGCGATTCCTGAAACTTTGGAGATGATCTCTGAGGTTCCGGATGATATTCCTGTTGTTGATGGTTTTATTGGCTGGAATGACAAGGCTTTGGAAGATTACCGCAAGAAGATGGGGCTTGCGATGGATTTTGCGGATATTAAATTTTTGCAGAGTTACTTTGCCGGTGAAAAACGCGACCCGACAGAAACTGAAATTCGTGTTCTGGATACTTACTGGTCTGACCATTGCCGCCACACGACGTTCCTGACCGAGCTGAAAGATATTAAGGTTGAGGACGGCCCGTATGCTGATTTGTTCAAGAAGTCTTTGAAGAATTACTCTGAGATGCGCACTGAAATGTATGCCGGACGTACGGATAAGCCTGTCTGCCTTATGGATATGGCTGTTATCGGCATAAAATATCTTAAAAAGCACGGAAAGCTTGATAACCTTGAAGTCAGCGAGGAAAATAACGCCTGCTCGGTTTATATTGATGTTCATTACACTCATGATGAGAATGGAAATGCCTGCGATAGGAAAGAAACATGGCTTTTGATGTTCAAGAACGAAACTCATAATCATCCTACTGAAATTGAGCCTTTTGGCGGCGCTGCGACTTGTATTGGCGGCGCTATACGCGATCCTCTTTCCGGACGTTCGTGGGTTTACCAGTCTATGCGTGTTACCGGCGCAGCGGATCCTACAGTGCCTTTGAGCGCTACACTGAAGGGAAAGTTGCCGCAGGTTAAAATCTGCCGCGAGGCTGCGCAGGGATTCAGCTCTTATGGAAACCAGATTGGCTTGACGACTGGCCAGGTTGCAGAGCTTTATCATCCTGGCTATATGGCGAAACGAATGGAGCTTGGCGCTGTTGTCGCGGCCGCTCCTGTTGATACTGTTATGCGCGAGCGCCCTGAGCCGGGTGATGTTGTTATTCTTGTTGGCGGCGGAACTGGCCGGGATGGAATTGGCGGTGCTACTGGTTCTTCCAAGGTTCATACTGAAAAATCTGTTTCTACGGCTGCCGCTGAAGTTCAGAAGGGAAATGCTGTTGAGGAGCGAAAAATTCAGCGTCTGTTCAGGAACAAGGATGTCAGCCTGATGATTCGCCGCTGCAATGACTTTGGCGCTGGCGGTGTTTCTGTCGCAATCGGCGAGCTTGCCCCTGGTCTTGATATTGATTTGGATAAAGTTCCTAAAAAGTATGAAGGTTTGAACGGAACTGAGCTTGCTATTTCTGAGTCGCAGGAGCGCATGGCGGTTGTTGTGCGTGCAAAAGACGCTGAAAAATTTATTGATGCGGCGGCAAAAGAGAATCTGCAGGCGGTGAAAGTTGCTGATGTGACTGATACTGACCGCCTTGTTATTAACTGGCGCGGCAAGACTATTGTAAATCTTGGCAGGGAATTTTTGGATGCGGCGGGTGCTCATCACGAGGCGGTTGCGCTGATTGAAAGTCCTGCGGCGCAAAAGGATTCTCCGCTTGTAAATGCGCTGGATTCTGTAAAAGAAGAGCTTTCTAAGCGTGAATCTGCTGGCGGTGAGGCTGCGCTTAAGAACGCCTGGATGAAGAATATAAGCGATTTGGCTTGTTGTTCCCAGCGCGGATTGGGCGAGCGTTTTGACGGTTCAATTGGCTCTTCCACAGTTCTGTTCCCTTATGGCGGAAAATATCAGAGTACGCCTGAGGCAGGTATGGTTGCAAAAATTCCTGTTGTAAGTCCGCTTGAAACTTCTACTGTAAGCATGATGGCCTTTGGCTATGATCCGCGCGTTGGCGAATGGTCTCCGTGGCATGGCGCGCAGACTGCGGTGCTTTCTTCTCTGGCTAAAATTGCCTGCATGGGCGGAAAACCTGTTGACTGCCGCCTTTCGTTCCAGGAATTCTTTGGCCGCGCTGTAAGTGAAAAAACTTGGGGATACCCGGCGGCTGCCCTTCTTGGTTCTATTGATGCGCAGAATGCCATGGGAACTGCTTCTATCGGCGGAAAAGATTCTATGTCCGGAACTTTTGAGGATTTGAATGTTCCGCATACGCTGGTTTCTTTTGCTGTTACAAGCGATGATGTGAAAAATGTTGCAAGCGGTTCTTTTAAAAAGTCAGGCGACAATGTTTATCTTGTTACTGTTCCGTATTCTGCTGAGCTTGCTCCAGATTTTGATGTGTTTACAACAAATTCAAACAATCTTTATGAGTTGAATTCCCAGAAAAAAATCGCCGCGATGTATCCGGTTTGTGCCGGTGGAATTGCGGAGGCGGTTACAAAAATGGCTATGGGAAATAAAATCGGTGTAAAAATCGACCATCTTCCGTTTAGCGCGACTGCCGCTGGTTTTGATAAAATTAAAAAAGTTACGCCAAAGGATTTGTTCACTCCGCTTTATGGTTCAATTATTGTTGAAGCTGACGGTGAGCTTGATTTGGACGGATTTGCCGAGGGAACTGCTTTTAAGATTGGAAATACGGTTTCTGATGCGGAAATTCAGGTTGAAGTTGACAATATTCCTGGTGTAAAAATCGATCTGGCTGATGCGGAGACTGCTTGGGAATCTAAGTTGTACGAAGTTTTCCCGCCGGTCAGCGGTGCTGAGGTTCAGAAGCCGCTTCCTGAATTTGCGGTGAATATTCACAAGTCTTTGTCTGATATAAGAAAAAATCCGGTTTTTGCCGCTCCAAAATCAAAGCCGCGTGTTTTGATTCCTGTGTTTCCTGGAACAAACTGCGAGTTCGACATGGCGCGCGCATTCAACCTTGCCGGCGCGGAAACAAAGATTATTGTTCTGGCGAATAAAACTCCTGCGCTGCTCGAAGAGTCGCTTGCAAATTTTGAAAAGGAATTGAAAGAGGCCCAGATTCTTGCGCTGAGCGGTGGTTTTAGCGCCGGAGATGAGCCGGATGGTTCTGCGAAATTTATTGCAAACTGTCTGCGCGAAGGCCGTGTTTCTGAGCAGGTTATGGCTCTGCTTAAAAAGCGGGACGGTCTTGTCCTTGGAATTTGCAACGGTTTCCAGGCTCTTGTAAAAACTGGTCTTGCAATGTACGGTGAATTCCGCGACATGGAGCCTGATATGCCTACTTTGACATACAATAAGATTGGCCGCCATATAAGCCGGATTGTAAGAACTCGTCTGGTAAGTGCGGCGAGTCCGTGGGCAATGGATCCAAGCGTTGTGGATTCAAGAATTCATCTTGTTCCGATTAGCCATGGTGAAGGCCGGTTTGTTTGCGACGAGGCGACTGCAAGGAAATTCTTTGAAAACGGACAGGTTTTTACTCAGTATGTTGATGAATATGGAAATCCTGCGATTACTGAGCCGGATAATCCGAACGGTTCGTTGTTTGCAATTGAAGGAATTACCAGCCCGGATGGAAGGGTTCTTGGAAAAATGGGACACAGCGAGCGTACAATCGGTACTGATTTGAACGGCGCTAGCTGCGATTTGATTATGAATGTTGCGGGAAACCCTCTTACAAATGAATACGAAAACAGTTGTGAAAACGTGTTTGCCGCCGGCGTTCGTTATTTTAAATAGACCTAGTGTCGAGTTTTTTGCAAAAAAAATAAAAGCATAGGCAGATTTACAGTTTGTGAAGATTTTTGGCGATTGAATTAATTAAAGTGCGAAGCACCCGAATTAATACAAGCGAAGCGCGAGCCAAATCCATCTGAGCAAATTGGAAATATGCCGAAAGCGTTCTTTCAGAATTTGCAAAAAAAAAACTCGACATTTGGACTAAATAGGATAGATTGAGGGTTATTTGAACTTTATGGATGGAAAAATGAAAAAGATTATGGCTGCGGTTGCTGTTTTGTCCGCATTGATTTTAGCTTCTTGCGGAACTTCGCAGGACTCTAACGGCTGGTATTCGGATTTTAATGCCGCAAAAAAAGCGGCACAGGCAAAAAATAAGGAGATTCTGTTTTTTGTTAATTCTGACTCGGATGTTCCTGGCAGCGAAAATGGTGTTCGCGCAGTGCTTTCAAAGGAATTTGTTGATTCTGTAAAAAGCGATTTTGTATGCGTTCATTTTGATTTTACGGATTTGCAGTCGGTTTTTGGCGTTTCGGAAAACAGTGAAATTTCAAGCAGAGAGCAAAAAAAACTTGAAAAAAGGCGCGCGCTTTTGAACAGTCAGTTCAAGGTTGCTGATTTTTACGGAATCCGCGAAACTCCGGTTTTGAATATTCTTTCAAAGGAAGGATATTTTATTTCGGAAATAAACTGTGAATTTAATTCTGATTCAATAGAAGGTTTTTCTTCATTGCTTAAGCTTGAAGCCGATGAGATTTCTAAATTCAACAAAAAGGTTGCGGCTACAAAAAAAGGCTCAAAAACCGAAAAAATCGACGCGATTGACGTTTTGTTCGAGGAAGCGGCGGATGTGCATAAGCTTGCGCTTTACGATTTGCTGAAAAAAGCGGTTTCAATGGATTCTAAAAATTCTTCCGGAAAAATCGGGAAATATCTTTTTCAGATTGCGCATACGGACGCTTACGACAAGCTGCTTGAACAGGATTTTGCAGGCGCGCTTAAAATTTATGAAAAATGCGCGGAAAACAAATATATGACTCCTGAATACGCACAGTCTTTGTATTTTATGTGCGCGGAGCTTGCTTCTAAAATTCCTAATGTTGATTCTGAAGATGTTATTTCCTATATGAGGCAGTCTGTGCAGGCGGCGCCGGAAAGCGAGCTTGTGCCTCAGATTCAGCAGTACATTGAGTTTATGGAAAATTCTATCGCGGCGGAAAAGAATTCCGCCTTGGAAGAAACTTCTGAAAAATCTCCTGAGTAAAACTTGAGTAATATTGTTCTTGCCGGGCTGCTTTTAGCTTCTGTGGCTCTTGTAACTTTGTCGATGCTCTTTAGTGTTTCTGAAAGCGCGTTTCTTTCGATGAATAAATTGCGTCTTAGGATTTTGCGTAAGGAAAAAAACAAGCGGGCGCTTAGGGTAAGCCGCCTTCTTGAAGATAAGGAGCTTCTGATAAATACGCTGCTTGTTGCGAACGACCTGGTTAATATTCTTTTAAGTTCTATTATTACCGCAGTTGCAATGCGCATTTTTGGAAGCAAGGGTGTCGGTATTGCGACTTTTGCGGTAACTCTTGTCCTTTTGATTTTTGGGGAAATCACACCAAAAGCAATTTCTACAAGAAAACCGGATGGGATTGCTTACGCGCTTTCGCTTTTTGTAGATGTTGTTGTTCACATACTGCATCCTGTTGTTGTTCTTTTTACTGCGTTCAGCAGGCTGGTTCTGAAAATCCGCGGAATTTGCGTGGACAGGCCGGAGCATACTTATTCCGAGGAAGATATAAAATCATTTATTGAAGCCGGCGAGGAAACAGGCGTTCTTGAAGACGGCGAAAAAAATATGATGAATTCGGTTTTTAAGTTTTCGGATATTACTGCTGCGGAGATAATGGTTCCAAGAACTTCTATTGTTCGTCTTTGTGAAAATGCTTCCTACGCGGATGTGATAGAAAAAGCGCAGAAAACAAAATTTTCAACTTTTCCTGTATATAAAAAAAATATTGATGACATTGTTGGAATTCTTTATTTGAAGGATTTGCTCAAGGCGAGTCCGGAAGATTTTGAAATGACAAGGCTTATGCGTCCGCCGCTTTTTATTCCCGGAACGCGGAAGATAACTTCGGTTGTCCAGGTTATGCAGGAAAATCGTCAGACAATGGCGATAATTATTGACGAATATTCCGGAACGGACGGCTTGATTACTCAGTCAGACATTCATCGTGAAATTTTTGGAACTACTGGAAATAAGACTTCATGGCAGGACGAAAAAAATCTTGAGGAATTAAAAAATCAGGAAAATTTTACAGTTGACGGCTCGACCTTGCTTGTGGACCTGAAAATTTATTTTGGAATCAAGCTTGATTCAACTATAAATGATACGCTTGGAGGCTGGATTATTGAAAGGCTCGACCGGCTTCCTGTTGTCGGTGATTCTGTTGAAACTTCGGATGCCGTTTATTCTGTGGCTGCTATGGAAAACCGCAGGATTACGCAGGTTCAGATAGTAAAAAAAGAAGCGGAAGGAAATGAAGATGATTAAAAACGTTTTTTTTATTTTCGTTCTTTTTGTAATCATAAATCTGATTGCGTTTTTTGCCGGTTCAGAAACGGCGTTTCTTTCTATAAACAAGATTGAGCTTAGAAAAATGATTGGCGAAGGCAGAAAAAATGCTAATACCGCCGCAAAATTGCGCGAAAATATTGATGAGCTTTTGACAATCATCTTGATTGGAATAAATTTTATGAATACGCTGGGTTCTGCGATTGCGACAGCCCTTGCGGTTTCATTGGCAGGAAATTCTGGTATTGGAATTGCCACCGTCTGCTTTACGTTTTTTTCTGTAATTTTTGGTGAAATTATTCCAAAAACAGTTGCCGGCCGTTATCCGGAAGAATCAGTCTGCAAGAATTCTGTGCCTTTGCTTGTTTTGGAGAAAGTTTTTTTTCCGGTTGTGTGGATTTTTAGCGCGATTTCAAAAGGAACTGCAAGCCTTGCAAAGAATGTTTTAAGGGATGATACTCCGCTGGTTACGGAAGAGGAGCTTAAGACTCTGATTGATGTAGGCGCTCAGGAAGGAACTCTTGAGGCTTCTGAAAAAACGATGCTCGACAAGATTTTCCGTTTTAACGATTTGTCTGTGCACGACATAATGAAGCACCGTTCTCTGGTAAAATCTGTTTCTGTTGAGGATAACCGCGAAAAGGTTGTCCAGATGTTTGTTTCTACCGGGCTTTCTATGCTTCCTGTTTACGAAGGCTCTAAAGATTCGATTGTTGGCGTAATTCATTACAAGGCGGTGCTTTTTAGCCCTGAAAAAAATGTTCAGAAAAATTATGCGGCCGCGGTGATGAAAAACGTGCTTTTTGTGCCGGAAACTTTTACTGCGCTGGAGCTGCTTGCAAAATTTAAAAAGGAGCACACTGAATTTGCAGTTGCGCTTAATGAGCAGGGATTTTTGGCAGGCGTTGCTACGATTGATGACATTCAAAGGGTTATTTTCGGGCGTATGACGGATGATGATAAATCGAAAATCCCGGCGGAAGAAAGGATAAAACTTGTTTCTTCAAATGAATTTATTGTTCCGGGCGATTTGAAGCTTGAGGATTTGAATTCGATTTTAAAGTTAAATCTTGAGTCGGATGAATATATGACGCTTGGCGGCTGGCTTTTGGAGAAAATAGGATATTTGCCTTCTAACGGAGAACTTTTTACCTGGAAAAACTGCCTGTTTTTTATAGAAGACCAGTCGCAGCGGCGGATTCAGCAGGTAAGGATAAAATTTGTAAAGTCAGGGCAGGGCGTTAAAAAATAGTCCATTTTGCTCCGATTGAAAAATTGTGCATTTTTTGTTCAAATGCGCTTTTTATGCCTTTCTGAAGAGCGAATGGTTTTTCTTCGCCTTCTTTATTGGCGGCGATTTCTCCTTTGTATCTTATGTTAAAGGTGTACGAGTATTCAAAGCAAAACGATATTTTTTTTAGCGGCTTTGCAATTATTTCAATTCCGAATTGATTTTCGCTAAAAAAAGAATTTCCAGTATCGTACCAGAATGTTCCGGCAGAGTTAAAATCGTAGTGATGGTCAACTTCCTTGAAAAAACTGAACGGAACGATTTTAAAAAACGGATTTATTTCAATATATTTTGTTATGCAAAAAGACGGATTTACCAGGATATAAATTGAATAATCTATTCGTTTTAGCGAAATTTGCGCAAGCTGTCCTTTTTTGTAGAATGTTGCTTTTTCATCGTCGTATGAAGTTGTATAGTCGCCTGTAGTTTTATAGTCGCCGTACCAGCCGTAGCCGTTTTTTGCCATGAAAAAATAATAGTTGTATTCAAATCCTAAATTTGTCCGCAGGCTGAAAAAATCAGAAAATTTAAGTCTGTAACCGGCGTTTGTATCTAAAAAAAATCCTTCTAAAAGCTCGTTTTCGCTGTATGAAAGATTTGTTTTTTTTGTAAATCCTGTTGAGATTCCCTGCCAGTCTGAATCTGTCATTATTCCGGATTCTTTTGGAAAAAATCCTGCGCCTGCGGCGCTGAATGAAAAATTTTTGTATAAGAAATTAATTTTTGCACCGGAATAAAAAAGGTCTTTCATAGTCCAGTCAAGCTGGCTTAGTTTTTCGTAGGTGTTATTGACTTTTGTGTATACAAATTCATTCTGTTCACCATTTTTAATTCCCAAAAATCCTGAAACTTCAAGATGAAGATTATTTTCTTTTGTTTCTGAAAATATGGAAAAAGAAACGAGAACTGTAAAGATTGAAATTAAAAATATTTTTTTCACTTTTTTTATTCATTTGATTTTAACGGATTTGCTCCGAAAATTTTTTCCATTTGCTTTCTTGTCGCTTCCAAATCTTTAGGATATGGCGCCGTAAATGAAACCTGTTCTCCTGTTTTTGGGTGTTCAAAAGTTATTCTGTATGCGTGGAGCGCAAGACGGCTTAGCAGCGGCTGTTCTTCGTCCTCGTTTCCCCTCCAGGAACGTTTTATTTCGCTCAGGCGTATCGGTTTCTGGTTTCCGCTGTAAAGCGGGTCGCATACAATGCTGAATCCGTTTTCTGCCAGGTGGACACGAATCTGGTGCGTTCTGCCTGTTTTCGGGCGCGCCTCAATCCATGTGTATGAACCGCATTCCGCAATCACCTTGAAATCTGTTATGGAAGGTTTTCCGAATCTCTTGTTTACAACAGTTCTGTGCCGCGGGTCTCCGTCCGGTAAAAGCGGGAGCTCAACGCGCAATGTGTCCCACATCGGTCTTCCGTGAACAATGCAGTGGTAGACTTTTTGAACTTTTCGTTCCTGGAACTGCTCCGAAATATTTTTGTGCGCCTCTGGATTTCGTGCGTAGATAATAATTCCTGAAGTATCTTTGTCTATGCGGTGAACTGCATAAAGTTTTCCAAATTCTTTTTCAGCGATAAGGTCAAGCCGCGGAGCGTCCTGGTCGTATCGGTCTGCGGCGATTAAAAGTCCGCTTTTTTTGTTAAGGATAACAATGTCGTTATCTGAATAAATGGTTGTGTAATCAGGAATTTTCTTCATAAACGGATTATACAGGTTGCGCGGATAATGTTCAACTTTTCAAATGTGTGATAAAATAATTGAAACCTTTAGAAAGTTTGTTTGTCTTATTTATAGATATTGATTTTTACAGGAGCATAAAATGTCTGCTTTATATCATGATTTTCTTGTTGAGGACCGGGATTTTAAGGATTACGATGATTTTAAGGAACACTGCAGGTTAAAAACAAAGGAAGATTTTAACTTTGCCTATGATATTATTGATCGTTATGCAACAGAGTTTCCGGGAAAGCGCGCATTGGTTTGGGTTGATGATAATGGAGAGGAGAAAAATTTTACTTTTGATGACATTTCGCGCGAATCAAAACGTGCTGCTTACTGGCTTGTTTCAAAAGGAATAAAAAAAGGCGATACTGTTATGCTGGTTTTGCGCCGCCGCTACGAATGGTGGATTCTGATGCCGGCCCTTCACCGTATTGGTGCGATTGTAATTCCTGCGACAGATCAGCTTCTTCAGTCAGATATTGAATACCGGGCAAACGCCGCTGATGTTAAGATGATTATTTCCTACGACAATCCTAATATTCAGGGTGAGATAGACAAGGCGATGCCAAAGTCTTCCACAGTAAAATATCTTGTTACAGTAGGAAACGAAAAGCGTGATGGATGGATAAGCTTTCACGAGGAATATGAGCGCCTTCCGCCGGAATTTCCGCGTCCTGTTGGAGATGCCGCGACGCACAATAAAGATCCGATGCTGCTTTATTTTACTTCAGGAACTTCTGGCTATCCAAAAATGGTGCTTCAGGATTATGATTACCCGATTGGCCATATAATCACTGCAAAATATTGGCACGGTGTTGTGGAGGACGGGCTTCACCTTACGATTGCGGAAACTGGCTGGGCAAAATCTACGTGGGGAAAACTCTACGGACAGTGGATTGCCGGAACAGCATTGTTTGTCTATGACATGAACAGCTTTAAGCCAACAAAAATGCTTGAAATGATTTCAAAATATGGACTTACAACGTTCTGTGCGCCGCCTACAGTTTACAGGTACCTGGTTCGCCAGAATTTGAGCAATTACGATTTAAGCAAATGCACACGCTTTAGTACGGCCGGCGAAGCCTTGAACGGCGAGGTTTTTAACAAGTGGCTTGAGCAGACTGGAAAGAAAATTTACGAAGGCTACGGTCAGACTGAATCTACTATTATATGTGGAAATTTCCTTGAATATTCTGCGATAAGACCAGGCTCAATGGGACGGCCGAATCCTCTTTATGATGTTGAGATTTTGAATTCAAACAATAATCCAGTTCCTGCGGGAGAAACCGGCGAGCTTTGCATCCATGTTGAGCACGGGCGTCCGTTCGGACTTCTTATGGGCTATCACAAGGATGTTGTTCTTACTGCAAACGCATTTGACGGCGGCGTTTACCACACAGGCGACAATGTCTATATGGATAAGGATGGATATGTCTGGTTTGTCGGCCGAAAGGACGATATTATCAAGACTGCCGGTTACCGGGTAAGTCCTTTTGAAGTTGAGTCAATCCTTCAGCAGCATCCGGCTGTAATGGAATGTGCTGTTACCGGCGTTGAAGACCCGAAGCGCGGCATGGCCGTTAAGGCTACAATCGTTCTTTCTCCTGGATACGACGAAAAAGATCCTAAGGAAATGGAAACTGAGCTTTCTACATTTGCAAAGGAAAATACTGCGATGTACAAATGCCCTAGAATCTTTGAATTTGTAAAGGAATTGCCAAAGACAATTTCTGGAAAAATCCGCCGCGTGGAAATCCGGGAAAAAGACAAGGGAAAGGCTCAGGAAAACATCAGGCAGGATTTTTAGAAAGCCACTGGCGTTATTCTGTTTCTTCTGCAATCTGCTGAATCAGCGAAACGAGCGCAGCGAGTTTTTCGCGCGTCATAAGCGGGTTCAGCAGTGTGAATTTCAGGCAGACATTTCCGTTTGAAACTGTCTGTCCGATTACAATTCCATGCTTGTGAAGAAGTTTTCTTCTGATTTTTTTGTTTGTCTCATCGCCTTTAATGTGCCTGAACACTACGGACGTTATTTCCGGCTCTGTTACAACTTCAAAATTTTCATTGTCTTTTATGATTGAATAAAGTTCTTTTGCGTTTTCGACATTTTTTGTGATAATGTCGCTCCATTCTTCTTTTCCACGCATCTGGAAACTCATCCATACTTTTAAAGCGTCAAAGCGTCTTGTTGTCTGAAGGGATTTGTCAACAAGATTCGTGTATCCGTCCTCTTCGTCTTCTGTTCTGTTCAGGTAATCCGCATGGATTGTGAGCTCTTCGAAATCTTCGGCTTTTTTTACAAGAAGAGCGGAACAGCTTATAGGCTGAAGGAACATTTTGTGAAAATCAACGGTTATTGAGTCGCAAAGGTAAAGATTTTTTACCTTGCAGGAATATTTTTCGCTCATAATCAGGCCGGAGCCGTAAGCCGCATCTGCGTGAAGCCACATATTGTAATGGCTGCAAAGCGCGGAAATCTGTTCAACGGGATCAATTGACCCGAAGTCTGTTGTTCCGATTGTCGCTACAACAAGGAAAGGAATGTTTCCGACTGCAATATCTTTTTGCACAAGGTAATTCAATGCTCCGAAATTCATTCTTTTGTTTTCGTCCACAGGAACTTTTACAACGCTTTCGTAGCCTAACCCAAGAATATGCGCTGTTTTTTCCATTGAAAAATGGCTGATTTCGCTTGTGTAAATCCGCAGTTGCTTGAAATTTTCCGGAAGACCGTGCTTTTTCACATCGAAATTCATTATTTTTGAAATAAACCAGTCGCGCGCAAGAATCATCGCCGTTTCGTTGGACTGGCTTCCCCCAGATGTAAAAATTCCATCAGAGCCCCGGCGGAAACCGAACTGTTTGCACAGGTTGGCGATTACCTCAAGTTCAATTTCTGTTGCCACGGGTCCCTGGTCCCAGCTGTCCATCGACTGGTTGAACGTTGAGATTATAAGCTCGCCGGCAATTGATTCCATGACCGAAGGCGAGTGAAGATGCGGCATATAATCTGTGGATGAGGGACGAAGCAGGTTTGGAAGAATTTTATCTTTTGCAAGTTCCAGCGTTTTTTGCCAGCCTAATCCTTTTTCCGGCAAAATTGAATCCTGATGGATGATTTTTTTTAGTTCCTGCGGAGTCGGACCAGAATAAGCCGTGTCTGTTGAAAAAGCGTTTGTAATCGCCTCGGCGGTTTCATTTATTATTTTTTTATATTCGTCTTTTGAAGTCTGGTCGTTTGTAAGGAAAATATTTTTCATGGCTTTATTATACATAAAAAAAACACATTTATAATATTATTTAGCCTTAATTTCGAGTTTTTTTTTGCAAATTATGAAAGAACGCTCTCGGCAGGTTTCCAATTTGCTCAGATGGATTTGGCTCGAATTCGGGTGCTCCGCACTTTAATTAATTCAATCGCCAAAAATCTTCACAAATTGTAAATCTGCCTGCGCTTTTATTCTTTTTACAAAAAACTCGACGTCTAGGCTATTTAGTTTTGTTTTTTGTTGAAAAAAATGACATAGAAGTTCCGGAAAACCGCCGCCTTGGCTTCAGCATGGGAATAAGCACGAATCAGGATGTGGAAAAATGCGACAATATCGATGTGGTTGTGCAGAATGCGGACAAGGCGCTGTATTACGCGGAAAATAACAAAAAAGGTTCAGTTTCTGTTTGGTCTGAAATAAAAGATATGATAAAATAGAAATATGTATATGTTTCTTATGAATAATCTTATGTGGTTCTGGCTTGGAGTGATGCTTTTATGCGTCGTTATTGAAGCCGCGACTTTTGCGCTTACGACAGTCTGGGGCGCGATTTCCGCTTTTGTAATGATTTTTGTAAGCCGGACGAATATGCCGCTGAAATGGCAGTTGATTCTTTTTCTTGTGCTGACGATTGTCCTTGTTCTTACAACGCGTCCTTTCGCAGTGAAAAAACTGAAGCTTGGCAAGGATAAAACGAACGTAAATTCTATGGAAGGTCAGGAAGTTCTTGTGACAAAAAGAATTTCCAGGTTTGAAAAAGGCGAGGTCAAGGCAAAGAATGGCGTAATCTGGAGCGCTAAAAATGCAGATGAACAGGATGAGTCGGATATTCCGGAAGGTTCTGTCTGCAAAATTGTAAAAGTTGACGGAAATACATTGTCAGTAAAAATAAAAGACTAGATTTGGGGGATTTTTATGGGTTTAACCTGGGTAATTGTCGCAGTTCTTGTTATTGTTCTTGTTTTGATTCTTGTGAACGTGCGTGTTGTTCCGCAGTCAAGAGCGTTTGTTATTGAGCGGCTTGGAGCGTATTGCTCAACTTGGAATGTCGGGCTTCATGTGAAGTTTCCGTTTATCGACCGCATTGCGAATGTCATGAGCCTTAAGGAGCGCGTGATGGATTTTCCGCCGCAGCCGGTTATCACAAAAGATAATGTTACAATGCAGATTGATACAGTTGTCTACTGCCAGGTTACAGATCCGAAGCTTTACACCTACGGCGTTGAAAATCCGTTGAAGGCGCTTGAAAATCTGACCGCTACAACGTTAAGAAATATAATCGGCGAGCTTGAGCTTGATGAAACTCTGACAAGCCGTGATGTAATCAATACAAAAATGCGTTCGATTCTTGACGAGGCGACCGATCCGTGGGGGCTTAAGGTGACCCGCGTTGAGGTAAAGAATATCGAGCCGCCGCAGGCAATCCGCGAGGCTATGGAAAAACAGATGCGCGCTGAACGGGAGCGCCGCGAACAGATTCTTATTGCAGAAGGGCATAAGCAGTCCGCGATTCTTGAGGCCGAGGGAGAGAAGCAGGCGGTGATTCTTAGGGCGGAAGCGCAGAAGGAAGCTGCTGTTCAAAAGGCGAAGGGTGAAGCCGAGGCGATTCGCGAAGTTCAGGAAGCTACAGCGCAAGGTCTTAAAATGATAAAGGAGTCTGCTCCGGATGAGGCGGTGATTCGTCTTCGCGCGCTGGAGGCGTTTGAAAAAGCGGCGGACGGTCAGGCTACAAAAATTATAATTCCTTCCGATATTCAGGCGGCGGCAGGACTTGTTGCAAGTCTTACAGAACTGGGAAAAAAATAGAGTTTCCGCAGTGCCTCCGGCCGTAAAATAAAAAATGCTGTCCGGTTAAAAGCTTTCGCTTTTGCTGGACAGCATTTTTTTTGCCACGCTAATGTCTAGGCTGATGTATTCATTGTTTGTCCTGAAGTTTCGCCGGCATTAAACGTATTCTTTGTTTACTTCAATAACGGCTGATTCAAAAATGTTCATCGCCCTGTCAATTTCTTCGTCGGTAACAGTCAAGGCGCACAGACATCGCATTACCGAGCCGTTTCTTCCGCCTTTTTCCATTACAAGCTTGTTCTTAAAACAGATGCTTTGAATTTTTGCGGCCGCTTCTCCGTTCGGAGGAAACAATCCGCAGCAGTCTTTTGCTGCTTTTGGATTTACAAATTCGCAGCCAATCATAAGTCCTTTTCCGCGGACATCGCCGATAATTTTGACTTTTTCTTTAAGCGCATTCATCCGGGAGGTAATTATATTTCCTTTGCGCACGACTTCTGAAAGAAATTCCGGCTTTGAAACTCTGTTTAGAACAATTGTTCCGGCTTTCATGGCAAGCTGGTTTCCCCGGAATGTTCCTGTATGCGCGCCAGGTCCCCATACGTCAAGTTTTTTGTTGTATATTACGATTGAAAGCGGCTGGGAACCGCCGATTGCCTTGGAAACAAGGATTACATCAGGAACAATTCCCGCGTATTCAAACGCAAAGAGTTTTCCGCTGCGGCCGATTCCGCACTGTATTTCATCAACAATCAGGGGAATGTCAAGCTCCTTTGTTACCCTTCGGACTGTCTGTAGAAATTTTTCCGGCGCGGGATTTACTCCGCCTTCGCCCTGGATAGGCTCAAGAATTACTGCGGCCGGTTTTGTGATTCCGCTTTCCGGATCTTTAAGAGTTGTCTCAAAATAGTTGCAGGCCGCGTCAATTGCGGCTTCGCCTTTTAACCCAAAATGATTTCTGTATGTATCTGGATAAGGAAAGTGCTGGACTCCAGCCATAAGTCCGTTTACTTTGTTTTTTGCGCCCAGATTTCCTGTGCAGGCAAGCGCTCCGTGTCCCATTCCGTGGAAACCGCCCTGAAATGCCACGATACTTGAACGGCCTGTCGCGGTTTTACAGAGTTTTAAGGCCGCATCTGTGGCATCCGTTCCGCTTGGCGAGCAAAATTGAATTTTACAGTTTTCGGCAAGTTCTTTCGGAAGATGCTGAATTACGGTCTGAATAAATTCATCTTTTACAGGGGTGGTTAAATCAAGCGTGTGAAGCGGAAAATCGCTTTGAAGCATTTCAATCATTGCCTGATTAATTTCATCATCATTGTGACCAAGTGCAAGAGTTCCAGCTCCGCACAAAAAATCCAGATATTTGTTTCCTTCAATGTCCTCAACCCAAGATCCTTTGGCTTTTGCCAGTGCAAATGGGAATTTGCGCGGATAACTTCGGGCATTAGATTCTGTGGAATCCTGTCTGGTAATGTAATACTGATTGGTGCCTTTTTCTGACATCGACGTTCTCCATTACTTAGGATTATGTTTCCCCGGCCGCTGACAACGGCAGTGTTTTTCGTCGGGGAGAAAAGTATATCCTAAAAACAAGATAATGTCATTGTGTTTTTTTGCTCCATTTCAGGGCAAACGCATTATAAATGTATTCAGCAAAAAAACTGCTCCCAGTCACGGTTTCGTGGTTCAAAATCGCGCAATAATGCGCTACACGCTGATTGTTGCAAAGTAACTATAGAATTGCCCGCTCACGCGGTCTCAACAATCAGAGTGTTTTTGACCACGAAACCGTTCCTTCGCGCCAAAGTTTACTTAAATTATTTATAATGCGTTTGCCCTGCGCTCCATTTTTTCTGCGCGGCAGATTACTCTTCGTCGTTGTTGAACAAGGCCATGTACGGCACAACCATCACATCTTCCTTTTGTACAAAAATTTCGTTTTCAAAACTTAAGTCATCCAGGATTTTGTCGGCTTGCAGTTTTATCTGTTTGTTTCCGCGCTGTATGTAAATGTTCTTAAGGTCGGAAAAGACTGTAAAAATGTCGCGGTTTCTTCGGAGCAGGGAAGCGTATGTTTCTGTTGCAAAGAATGAAAGTTTTCTTCTATATATGTTGTATGCGCGTGCATTGTAGGCATCTGTTTCCGAGTAGCCGTTTGCAGGATTTTTTATTACACCCTTTATTTCAATAGATGAGTTGATTTCCTTTTGGTCGGGAATGTAAATTGAGTCCATGTCGGCTAGCAAGAAATTCTGTTTTATTGAATTTTCATCCAGGTATATGATTTTATTATGGGATTCACTCTGGTTTTCTGAATTTTCAAAACGTATAAGGCGAATTTTAAAAAGGTTTGCTGTTTTTGCTGTTCCTCTTGCGTATGTGTTAATCAGGTTAAAAAGATTGTCGTCGTCTAAAAGCTCGTAAGTTCCCGGGCGTTCCACAGAGCCGGAAATTGAAACTTTTCGCTCTGTTCTGGAAAATTCAATTTCATCGCCGGGGCGTAAGTACGGATTTTCGGAAAAGTCGGCGTTTCTTTTTGCCTTGAACAGGTCGCAGGTTTTTGTTTTTCCGTCCGGACTTTTGATTTTTATATTTCGGGTTGAAGAAAATTGTGTAAGTTCCGCGGCCGGCAAAATGTCTGAAAGTCTTGTTAAAGCCCATGCCTTTGTTTCGTGCGCGGAAAAAACCTCGCCTTTTATAAAAACGTTAAAAACGCTTGGCTGGAGCATGGCGAAAGTTACAACGCTTAAAGGGTAATTCCGCATGACGAGTGTTTCTATATTTTTTTTAAGCTGAATAAAAGAAAGGTTTTCGCAGTTTATTGCGCCAAGATTTGCGATTTTAATTTTGTACGTTGAATCAACAATTATTGTGTAGGAAGCGCCGGCTCCGTTTTGATAAAAAGAAAGTGTGTATACATCGCCGGCTGTGACCTTGTAGTCTTTTTCTGCCATTGCGAGCTGCGCGTTTGCAGAAAAAAGCTCAGTTTTTATGTTGTCTGTTCCCCCCCCCTTGGCAGATTGCGACTTTCAGGGGCAGGCAGGTAAAAATGCTAAAAAACAATGTGAATGCAGTTGTTCTTGAAAATGAAGCCAAAATTTACCTCTCTTAAAAAATAAATAGTTAACCCGAATTTTGAGTTTTATAAATTCAGCACAGCAATTGAATGAGCTACCAGAAAAAGCGCGTCAATTCGCCATGCCTCGCTTACAATGTATCAGACTGCGCGATTTTTTTTCAAAATCGCTTGCTGTCGCTCAGAATGGCTCGGTTGCCGCTTTCTTTTTCTTCCCGCTCATTCAATTTACGGATTCAGTAAAAAACTCGACCTTTGGACTAGCTATTTTAATGACGTTCTAAAACGCTGTCTTGATTTAAGATTTTTTATTATTTATACTAAAAAAATGGAAAAAATACAAGATTCGGAAAGTGTCGCTGTAAAGAATGAGAATACAGATGATGAAATTTCTCTGTTGGATTTAGCGGCGGTTTTACTTCATTATAAGAAAATGATAATTATTGTTACGGCCGCTGCTATGCTTTTTGCGGTTGTTTATTCTGTTATATCACTTAAGCTTCCGCCGGAAAAATCTCCGCTGCCGAATAAATACACGCCGGTTGCGCACATGCTTATAAAAGAGGAGTCTTCCGGAGCAGGATTGTCATCCAGCCTTTCTTCTCTTGCAGGTCTTGCGGGAATCAGCATGGGAGGTTCAGGCTCTTCCCGCAGTTCTCTTGCGACCTACCTTAGTTCTTCAAATGAATATCTTGACGCGGTTGCGGCGGAATTCAACCTTAGGGAACGCTATAAGATTGAAAAATTTCCAGTCGCCGGAACTCGCGAGGCTTTGAAAAAAACTCTTATTTCGGAATATGATGAAAAAAGTTCTGTTTTTTCTATAAGTTTTACGGATATAGATCCGGTTTTTGCGCAAAGTGTAGTTAATTTTGCCGTTGACTGGATGCAGAATCGTTTTGACGAGCTTGGGCTTGATTCCAACAGGATTGAAAAAAAGAATCTTGAGGTCAGCGTTGAGTCGACCTACAAAGAGATATTGAAGCTTGAGCATCAGGCTCAAAATCTCGGTTCAAATTTGAGCAGCGGAGTTTCTATCTGGAACGGACAGAATGTTTCGATTGAAATTGCGCGTATTCAGATGGAGCTTAATGCGCAGCAGAGGGTCTATGAGCAGTTGAAGACCCAGTACGAGCTTTTAAAAGTGAAGATGCAGAGCGAGCAGCCGGTTTTTCAGATTCTTGAACGCCCGGAAGTTCCTGACATGAAAAGCGGGCCTAGCCGCGGAAAACTGTGCATTATCATAACTTTTGCGGCGTTCTTTATTTCTGTATTTATGGCTTTTGCCTTGAATGCCTGGCATAACATAAAAAATGATCCTGAAGCCCGAGAGAAGCTCAATTTAAAGAATTAAAAGAGGCGCGGTAAAATTATGATGAGATGTGTAAATAAAAAAATGAAATTTTTATCATTGTGCCTGACGTTTTGCCTTTGTTCGGTCTTTGCATTCGGGCAGAATCAGAATCAGAGCCAGCTTTTTGACCAGCTGAAAAATCAGTCTTCTTCCGGTAAAACTAGAATTGACGTGTCGAAGTTTTCGAGCAAGGCCGGTTCGGACAGCGCTGATAAGGAACTGAATTTTATTCCGGATGCGCAGGTTGCGATGTCCAGAGCTGATTATCCTGTGACCGCCGGCGATATTTATACTCTGGCTTTTTCAGTGGGAACTAATCCTGTAACTTATTCAATTCCGCTTGATTCAAGCTATAAATTAAGGATTGCGAACCTTGGCGTTATAAATGCAAAGGGCTTGACCTTTCTTGAGCTTAAAGATCAGGTTATTAAAATTGTTCAGAAAAACTATCCGATGGGCGGCGTTCAGTTTGTTCTTACAGCGCCGGCGGTTTTTACTGTGGAAATTACAGGCGAAGTTCTTAAGACCGCGGAAAAAAAAGTCTGGGCTTTAGTACGTCTTTCTTCTTTTATTGATGATAATTATACTGACTATTCTTCGCTCAGGAAAATAACGGTTCAGTCGGATGACGGCAGTTCAAAGGTCTACGATTTGTTCAAGGCTTCGCGTTACGGGGATTTGACACAGGATCCGTTTTTGCGTCCGGGCGACAGGATTGTTGTGACTAAAATGGAGCGCAAGGTTTTTGTTGACGGCGCGGTAAAACGTCCTGGTGTTTACGAGCTTCTTGACGGTGAGAATTTAAAGTCGCTTATTGATTTGTACGGCGATGGATTTACGCCGTTCAGCGATTTGAGCAGAATTGAGCTTTCTCGTTTTGTGAACGACAAGGATTCTTACGGCGAGAAGATTTATCTTAATAAGGAAGACTACGAAAAGGATTTTAATCTTGTCTGCTATGATTCCGTTACGGTTTCCAGTCTTATTGATTTAAGTCCGCATGTTTTTGTAGAAGGCGCTGTTCAGGAATTGCCTGATGATTCGGCTTTGAAAGCAGGCGCTGGTGTTGTTGCCGGCGCATCGGTAAATGCAAGCAAGAGGCTTTCTTTTAGTTTTTCGGAAGGCGAGGACTATGCGTTTTTTATAAGGAAGAATAAAGATATTCTTACGGAAGTTTCAGACCTTGAGAATGTCTATATAATCCGCGATGGCGAGAAGATTGCGCTGAACCTTTTGCCGGTTCTTTACGATGCTTCGTATTATGCAAAGATTGAGATGAAAAACAACGATACTCTTTTGATTCCGTTCAAGCAGTTTTTTGTTTCTGTTTCCGGGGCGGTTTATCTTCCGGGACGTTATCCGTATATTCCTGACAGAACATGGGATTATTACATAGGTCTTGCCGGCGGTTTTATAAAAGAAAAGAATGCCGGCGATGCGATTGTGATTACTGACGTTAATGGTAAGAAGCATAAAAAATCTGAGTTTATAAAACCGGAAATGACGATTGAGGCGAAGTCGAACAGCGGCTTGTATTATTTTAATCAGTATGCGCCGATTGTGACCACAATCCTTTCCGCGGTAAGCACGAGCATTGCGGTTCTTGCCGCCACCGGGGTAATCAATTAGCCTTGATTTCGAGTTTTTTTTTTGCAAATTATGAAAGAACGCTCTCGGCAGATTTCCAATTTGCTCAGA
>OBSA01000005.1_pt1 | contig 117733 bp, 97 predicted proteins | sample 1501291 | NCBI WGS metagenome assembly OBSA01 (sample SAMEA3360679, study PRJEB22359) | human gut metagenome | biome: ENVO:urban biome; feature: ENVO:human-associated habitat; material: ENVO:feces | place: Bangladesh | collected 2011 | reverse complement strand
GTGACCGTCTATAGCGTCGATCTCGGCTCGCCAAGCGGCAAGGACGGCAACGAGGGCGATCTGCTCCGCATGGAGTTCCAGACCAACGCCGGCACAGCATATCTGCCTTCAGGCACATACGAACTGATGGAGAACGACCACCTTTGGACAAACCTCTACGCGCCGTACAAGATGACACGCGGCTACTTCGACAACGTGGGCGGACGCACCGGCACACGCTACGAGCACTTCGAGAAGGGACGCTACTGCGTTGTAGACAGCTTCGCCTTTGTATACAGCGGACGCGTGGGCGTTGAGCAGCTGGCTAACGAGGAGTACAAGTTCACTATCGACCTGGCTGACGGCAAGGGCTTCCAGATTCAGGGCGAATGGAGCGGACCGGTGGAACTCAACTACGACCCGTCTACAGGTCTTGGCAAGGTAGAGGGCGCTGAGGCTGAGACCGTGAAGTTTGTTGGCAACAGCACGCTTCTCGTGAGCGGCGCCGCAAAGGGCGAACGCCTCTCTGTATACAGCGTAGGCGGACAGCATGTGCTCTCTGCCGACGCCACCAAACCGGTTGACGTGGCGGCTCTGCACAGTGGCGTCTACGTCGTAAGAACATCAAATGGAGTTATAACAAAAATAGTAAAGCGATGAAAAAGACTGTATTGATAATGTTGTGCCTCATGGCGATGAGTGCCAGTTACGCACAGACAACAAAGAGAATACTGACCGTTCAGCAGAAGGACGGCACAAAAGTAGAGTATAAGGTGGACAATGTGGAGCGCGTAAGCTTCTCGGATAAGGTGTATGCCGACTTGAATAACCAATGGGCGTTCAACGAAGAAGTAAATCCGGTGAACACGGTGCTGTTTGCAGAGAGCGGCGAGTACAGCTCGTTCATGCTCTATTCTGCAGAAAACGTAACGAGCGACCTTGCGCTCAATCCCGACGTTGCAATCACGCTGCCCGCAGCGTCAGTAGGACAGGACGTAGACCTCGCTGCTCTTGCCGAGGCAGGCGGCAAGCTTGTTTGTGGCGAGCGCGAGTTCAAGAAGGGCGCGCTGAAGGTGAAGTTCGACAAGTTCAAGAAGAACGTAACCGTATCTGTTGAGGCAGAAGACGGCGCCGACGACTTCCGTTGCGAGTATACAGGCACATTCAGCCGCACTTATGACGCCAGCAATACGTTCTCTGTTACCGATACGGAGCAGGCAACAACCAGCTTCTCTGTGCTTTCAGCTCTCTGCGTGCAGCCTTCTGCAACGGGCGAGCCTACCAACTTCGCTTTCGCTGACGTAGAAGCATCGGCTCCGGCTGACTTCCTCAACGCCAAAGCCGCAGTATGGTTCAGCGTTTCGGCTGCGAAGCTCTACAACGGCACGGTAGATATGGCTACAGAAGCAGACAGCTACACCTTCCGCTATATCGACTATGCCACAAGAACCGTATACGATAAGGTGAAATCGGGCTCTATTACCACCGCACAGGGCTTCGGCGGACAGACTTACGTGAGTCTTGAAGCGGTGCTCGAGGACGGCAGAACCGTGAGCCTCTCTTACTTCGGCACGTTCGCAGCTGCCGAATCGCTCGACGAAATAATACCGTCGGTAGTGGCAGAGAACGAATACAAGTATTATAACTCTGACGGCGAACTCTCTATTACCCGCCAGCTCGGCACTTCGTACATGAAGGAGTACAAGGGCAACATTACCTTCTACCTTATCCCCGAAGGCGACGGCAAGACCTCTTACGACAGAGTGGAGATAAAGGTAGGCAGCGACCTTATCAACGCAGGCGAGATTGATCTTGCGAACATCGGTCAGGAGAAGGTGTTCGACATCAAGTACAACGCCGGTGGCATACAGCTGCAGTCGTACGCAGCAGGTCACGGCTACGGCAACATGCCAAACAACGGCACGCTCACTGTGAGCAAGGACGAGAACGGCGTGTACGAGATTTTGCTCGACGTAACTAATAAGTATACTAACACGAACGTATCTAACGGCGGCGACAACACCCGCATCGTTGTCAACTACAAGGGTACATTTGAAAAATATTAATTAAAGATGTTGTTGTGTTGAGATGGTGAGATGGTGACAAATGCATATCTCAACACCTCAACACCTCAACACCTCAACATATCAACATTAAAACAATCCTAATCAATGAACAAATCAAACATCCTATTGGCATCGCTGCTCCTCGTAGGCAGCTCGGCTTTCGCACAGAAGCTTTCGCCAAGTACGAGCCTGATGCTTCAGGATATGAGTACGCAGAAAAATGTGAAATCGGCAACAGCGAAGAAGGTGGACGCCTTCATCACCGTTGCTCCGTCGAATCAGCACGCAGCCGCCGACTGCATCAGTCGACTTGAGGCGCTCGGCGTGGAAGTACGCAACGTCGTAACCGACCGTCTGCTCACCGTGAGTCTGCCGCTTGAGGCTGTTGAGGCTGTAGCGGCACTCGACGAAGTGGAGAACGTGCAGGTAGGTACAAGTGTGCGCATGCTCCTCGACACCGCACGCAAGGAGACTGGCGTTGACGACTGCCACTCTACCACTTCTGAGCTGGGCGCATACACCGGCAAGGGCGTCGTTGTGGGCGTTGTAGACGGCGGATTCCAGTATTCGCACGTCGACTTCACCAACCCCGACGGCATCGGCACACGCATAGCACGCGTTTGGGACCAGAACGCCAACGGCGGAAAAGCACCCTCGAAGTTCGGTTACGGTAGCGAGTACGTCACCTATGACGAGATGCGCGCCGTCAACTATGACATATCTTCTACGTTCCACGGATCGCACGTGGCAGGTATCGCCGCAGGCAGCGACCGCACGACGCCTTACTACGGCGTAGCGCCAGAGTCGGAGCTGGTCTTCGTGAGCTTCGGTTCAAGCAACGTGAACATCACCGACGGCATACAGTACTGCTTCGACTATGCTGAGAGCGTAGGCAAGCCCTGCGTTGTGAACATCAGTCTTGGCTCGCACCTCGGTCCGCACGACGGCACCTCGGCTTCCGACCAGGCTTTCGCAGCAATGGCAGGTCCCGGACGCATCATCGTTGGCGCTGCGGGCAACGAGGGCAGCACAGCGTTGCACGTAGGCAAAGACCTTGAGGAGGGCGACACATCGCTCAAGACCATGATAGGCTTCAGCGAAAACTCTGCGAGCAAGCAGGCTTACGTGGACATCTGGGGCAGCAAGGGCGCTCCGCTTAAGGTGAAGGCAGTAGTGGTTGACGCTCTGAAGGGCAAGGTGATGTACGAGTCGCCGGCTGTGGAGACCGACGGCGAGACCGACGTGAAGTACACCTTCCCCGACGGTAGCGGCGTGGTGTCTACCGTGCAGATGGCTCTGCAGAAGAACCCGACAAACGAGCGCACGGAGGTGATGCTGATGTGTCGTGCCACAAGCATTGCTGAGAACCGCAAGATAGGAATCGTGGCTACGAGCGACGCAGGCACATCCATACACATGTGGAACAACGCAACCGAAGGCTACTTCCTCAATGGAGGCAAGCGCGGATGGACAGAAGGCGACACCGACTACACCGTGGGCGAGCTTGGCGGCGTGAGCGACAACGTTATCAGCGTAGGTTCGTACAACACTAAGATGAAGTACACCACGCTCGGCGGCGACGTCTACGACATCAACACCGCTCTGGTGGGCAACAAGGGCGCTCTGTCGCTCTTCTCGAGTCACGGACCGACGCTCGACGGACGCACCAAGCCCGACGTGACGGCTCCGGGCTGTCTGCTCATCTCTGCCACATCGAAGTATTATGCAGGCTTCAGCTCGTCGAACTGCGCGGTGAAGTCGGGCGACGACTACTACGACGCCAATATGGGTACGTCGATGGCTTCGCCTGTCGTTACCGGCACCGTAGCTCTCTGGCTTCAGGCTAACCCGAACCTCTCGCCGGCTGACGTGCGCGCTATTCTGAACAAGACCGCACGCCACGACAACTATACAGGCACAGCCGAGAAGTCGGACCGCAACAGCTGGGGCGCAGGCAAGATTGACGCTTTCGCAGGTCTGAAGATGGCGCTCGACGCCACAGGCATCAAGGACACGAAGGCAGGCGAACAGATGTTCAGCATCACTACCGACCGTGTGGCTCGCACCGCACAGTTCTTCTTCGGAAACGACGGCGCAGCTCGCGTGGCTGTCTATAACGCCCTCGGACAGCAGGTTTGCGCCAAGCAGCTTGCTGCAAGCGGCGAGACTGTAGACCTCTCGCAGCTTGGCAACGGCGTGTTCGTCGTAAAGCTGCAGCAGGGCAGCGCAGAGAAGTCTGTGAAGATTGCATTGTAATATACTATTCATAAAAGACCGGCAGATTGTTCAGTTCTGACAATCTGCCGGTCTTTTGTATAAACTTATGCTTGCACCGATAGTTTTTTTATTTCTATACAATCATTATTCGGGATTTTTATCTAAATTTGTAGCCAAATACTTAACTCAATAACAAATGATTATGCCTACAGTCAAAACGAGAATCTTTGCACTTGGCTGTCTGTTCGCACTGGCTTCTGCACCCGTTGTGCAGACCGTAGCCCAGAACGGACAGTACATCTACGACGTGCAGGACGGCGAGGCCGACATCTTCGGTCAGTTGCGCTACGAGAAGAATGTGAAAGGAACCGGTCTGGTGAAGCTCAACACCGCCAACCCCAACGGCTACCAATGGGTGCGTGACTACGGCTATAAGGCTGGCGTGACGCCTATCACCACAGCCGGCACGTATGTAGGCAGCGAGTACTACGCCTACGAGACAACGCTATACGCCAATACGCTCATGCCGCGCGCCATCAGTGTGGTGGACGTGAACACGGGCGAGTATACCGCCAAACGCGAGATTGTGAACTCGACGACTGAGGCACCGCTCATCCTCGACGAGATGACATACGACCCGAAGACAAACCGCATCTTCGGTCTGCACTACGACACCAGCGCCAACAAGTCGTACATCTACGAGATTGACCGCAAGACGCTCGACATAGCGCTTGTGGCTACCATCGACAAGGTGCTCTTCTACACGCTCGCCGCCGACAACGGATCGCTCTACGCCGTGCGCAAGGGCGGCATGAAGAGCTATCTTAGCAAGATAGACATCAGCAGCATCAACAAGACCACAAAGACCTGCGAGTACAAGGATTTGGGCAACACCAACGTGTATCTCGGCGACTACAGTCAGACGATGGAGTTCGACAAGACGACGCATCGCCTGTGGTGGATGGCGCAGACGTCGGACGGCAACGCTTATCTCGTGGAGCTTAACCCGCAGACGGGCGCACAGATAAAGAAGGAGTTCATCGACAACGAGATGCAGCTGCTCGGCATGGGCATTCCGTATCAGTATGTGGCAGACGGCGCACCGTCGTATCCGCGCGCGTTCAAGGCTACAGCCGATGCAAAGGGCGCTCTCTCGGCACAGCTCTCGTGGACAACACCGAGCGTGAGCTATCTCGGCGCAAAGCTCTCGTCGCTCACAGGCACCAAGGTCTACCGCAACGACCAGCTCGTGTACACCTCTACCGAGACAACGCAGGGCAAGGCTGTGACATGGACCGATAAACCTTCGACCGACGGCTACTATATATATAAGGTGGTGCCGTACAACGCTGCGGGCGACGGCGTATACAAGGAGTTTGCGGCGTACGTAGGCGAGGACTTGCCGGGCGCTCCGCAGAACGTTACGCTTACCACGCACGGCGGCAATGCCGAGATAACATGGGCGGCACCCGCAGAGGGACAGCACGGCGGTTATTTCGACAACGCCAGTGTGAAGTACAACGTGGTGCGCATGCCCGACAACAAGGTGGTTGTAGAGGGCACAACATCGCTCCGTGCTACCGACGCCGTGAGCGTTCAGAAGGGCTACAGCTACATCGTGACGGCTGTGAACAAGAAGGGTGTGGGCGCTTCGGCTACATCCAAGACCATGAGCTTCGGACCCGAGGACAGCGTGCCGTTCACTTCGCCGCTCACCACGCAGGACGATTTCGACCGTTGGGTGACTGCGGACAAGAACAACGACGGCAACACATGGACATTCTACAAGCCTACGCAGACCACTACATACGACCGCTGCGACCAGAACGCCGACGACTGGCTCTACACGCCGGCGCTGAAGTTCGAGAAGGGCAAGACATACCAGGTGCGCTACACTTACTCGTCAGCCAACTGGGTGACTCCCGACAAGCACGAGCAGGTGATGGAGCAGATGAAGGTGTGGTTCTGTGCGGAACCGATAGCCACCGGTGCGGCAAAACTCATCAAGGAAACGGGCGAGTTCCACACAGCTTCGAACATCTTCCTCTACGGCAAGGACAACTTCCAGACAGAAACAACCGGTTCGGCACGCATCGCTTTCCAGGCGTGCAGCGAGGCTAACCACGGACAGATATATCTGAAGGACGTCTCTATACGCGAGTATAGCACGAAGGACCTCAGTGTGCAGGCACTCACCGGCTCGCAGCTCGTGAACAGTCAGAGTCAGCAGACCTTCACCGTCGATGTGCGCAACGAAGGCTCGGCTACGGTGAGCGACTACCGCGTGCTGTTGCTCAACGCCGACAACAACGAAGTGCTCGGCGAGGCTAAGGGCAAGACCGTAGCCAAGGACGAGACCGTGGAAGTGGCAGTCGACTGGGTGCCGGGAGCAGAAGGCACTATAAAGGTTGTGGCAAAGGTGGAGCTTGCTGGTGACACATATCCGGCAGACAATGTGCTGGCTACACCGCTGGAGGTGAAGATATCGGCAGCCGACGCCGACAAGTGGCTCACGCTCAACACGGACAACAGCTGGGGATGGCGCTTCCCGTTCTTCATGCTCGACCCCTACTCGCAGTGTCAGGCGCTCTTCCTCGAAAAGGAGATGCAGAAGAAAGGCATCGAGATAACCGGCATGCGCTTCCTCTACAACGGCAAGAACGCTGAGGCTTACACCTTCCCGGCACGCATCGGCATCAAGAATACAACCCGCACCGACATGCTCGACGAGGACGGCGGCAATGCGATGTTCGACGAGGACGGATTCACAACAGTCTTCGACGGCAACATCACCATCCAAGGCAATGCCAACGACCTGGAACTGGTAGTTAACCTCGACAAACCGTACAAATACGAGGGCGGCAACGTGATTATGAAGTTCGAGTGTCCGCTCGGCACACAGTATATCAAGGACAGCACGAAGCATCCCGACTGGCACATGATGGAGATGGACGGCAACCCGCACATCGCCTACTGCAGTGGCGAGGACGACGGCGAGAACGTGTGGGGCGAACTGCTAATGCCGTTCATCAGCATCGCTTATAAGGACAACGGCGCTGCGGGCATATTCGCAATCGGTGGCGACCGGACCGGCGTAACGCGCTCTGGCAACTCGCTGCTCTTCGACGAATGCGCCGACGAGGCACGCCTCTACAGCGCTACCGGCGCACTCGTGGCAAGCGCACAGCGTGCGAACGCAATTAGTGTGGCTGGGCTTGCAAAGGGCATCTACGTGCTGAAACTCACAAAGGGCGGCGCAGTGCGCAGTCTGAAAGTGGCGATAGAGTAGTTGAGAGTTGAGAGTTGAGAGTTATGATATGCACTAAAGCTTCAAGTTAATTCTAAGATTTTACAAAGGTAATCATAACTCTCAACTCTCAACTCTCAATTCTCAATTCTCAATTCTCAACCCTCAATTCTCAACTCTCAATTAAAAACTCTCAGTTAAAAACAACAGGCGTTGTTTCGTATTATCAACTATTTTCATTAAATTTGCAAATTGAATAACTAAAACAGTTCGGAAACAAACAATAAAACAATTATGATAGACGTAAAAGAAACATTGAACGGCGCTGAAGAGCGCATGGAGATGGCTGCTATGTATCTGGAAGAGCAGTTGGCACGCATCCGTGCCGGCCGCGCCAACGTAGCAATCCTCGACGGTGTACGCGTAAGCTCATGGGGCTCTATGGTGCCATTGAACCAGGTGGCTAACGTTACTGTGCCCGATCCGCGTACTATCGCTATCCGTCCTTTCGACAAGAAGCAAATCCGCGACATCGAGAAGGCAATCATGGACAGCGATGTAGGTATCACTCCTGAGAACAACGGCGAGATTATCCGCCTCGGCATCCCGCAGCCTACTGAGGAGCGCCGTAAGGAACTCGTAAAGCAGTGCAACAAGATTGGCGAGCGCTCTAAGGTGGAGATTCGCAACGCACGCCAGGACACAAAGGACAAGCTGAAGAAGGCTATCAAGGACGGTCTGTCTGAAGACCTCGAGAAGGACGCTGAGGGCGAACTCCAGAAGGTTCACGACAAGTTCGTGAAGAAGGTTGACGACTTGCTCGCTGCTAAGCAGAAGGAAATCATGACTGTGTAGATGCACGGATTAGTAATAAAGAATACAGGCAGCTGGTACACCGTACGTACTGATGAAGGTCTCGACGTAGACTGCAAGATAAAGGGCAACTTCCGCTTGAAAGGCATACGCAGCACCAATCCGGTGGCTGTGGGCGACATCGTAGACATAGTGCGCAATCAGGAAGGAACGGCGTTCATCACCGCCATTCACGACCGCCGCAACTATATCATACGCAAGTCGCAGAACCTGAGCAAGCAGAGCCATATCATCGCTGCCAACGTCGACCAGGCTTTCCTCATCGTTACGGTGAACTATCCGCAGACAAGCACCATCTTCATCGACCGCTTCCTCGCTACGGCTGAGGCTTACAGCGTGCCGACGGTGTTGGTGTTCAACAAGACCGACATACTCTCCGATGAGGAGCGTCATTATCAGGAGATGATGATGCGTCTGTACGAGACTGTTGGCTACAAGTGCGTGGCTGTATCGGCTACAACGGGATTGGGCATGGACGCCATTCTGCCTATGCTGAAGGACAAGAAGACGCTGCTGAGCGGCAATAGCGGCGTAGGCAAATCGACATTCATCAACCACATCCTGCCGGGAGCCAACCTGCGCACGTCTGAAATCAGCGATGCGCACAACACGGGTATGCACACCACTACGTTCTCGGAGATGCTCGAGCTGCCCGAGGGCGGCTACCTCATCGACACTCCGGGCATTAAGGGCTTCGGCACGTTCGATATGGAACCCGAAGAGCTCACGAGCTATTTCAAGGATATATTCCACTTCTCGAAGGAATGTCGCTTCAACAACTGTACGCATACCCACGAACCGGGCTGCGCTGTGCTGAAGGCTGTCGAGGAGCATTACATAGCAGCTTCGCGCTATCAGAGCTATCTCTCGATGCTCGAGGATAAGGACGAGAACAAGTATCGCGAAGCATATTAAAGCTGGGAGCAAGTGCCGCGAGGCATAGCTGGGAAAAACAATGCACATAAATAAAGAGGAGAGTGTGTCAAGCCTAAACGTTGACACACTCTCCTCTTTGTCTTTATTAGAATGATAGCTATGTTGTTATTAGAATGATAACTATATCTTTATTCGAACAGTAGTGATATTGTTATCTGAACAATTAGACTTTATCACAACCATGTCAACGTTTAGTCATCGTGTACCGAACGCAACCCGATTGGATTGCGAACGCGACCGATGCGGACGGCGTTCGGAATCCGATCGGATTGCGTCCGCAGTACAACGACTAAGTATATAGTTTTACGGGGGCGGCAATGAAAAGATTATTTGTCAATCTTCGCAATCTCCTGCGCTTCCCAGTCCTCCCACTGCTTCATGGCCTCCTTCCAGTCGGTCTGTTCGCCTGCAGCAACGGCTTCCTGCTGACGCTGCGCCTCGTCGCGCTCACGGTCGCGCTGACGCTTCGCCTTCATGTCGGCGATGGTGCGGTCGTCGAGAATCACGATAGCTCCGCGCTGGCGAGCGTCGAGCAGCTCCTTAAGTCCGAACGCCTTGCCCGGCTCGTTGAAGTCGGAGATGTTGAACTCGTAACCCACGCGCAACTGGTGGCGTATCTCCTTCTGTTTGGCGCGGTTCGCCGAGCCTTTCAGACTTAAGAGGCGCGCTATTGCGTCAAATTCGCTTTGCGAGTATTTGTTCCTTCCCATGTTTATGTTATGTTTCAATTTGTTAAAAAACCAACTTTTTAGCTTAAAAAACTTGGCGCGTTCGTCGGAAAGCTATATATTTGCGATATCATTTTAGAGATTTCGTCTATTACGAAATCGATTCATTGAGGTTGGCAGCATCCTGCGCCAACCTCTTTTGTTTTTTCTATACCCTGTATGGTCGGTGGTGATGCCCACCTCCCCGTTTTAGAAGGTGAGCATGAATCCGAAGCGTATGCCGTTCTTCTTGATGCCCGGTCCGTTGTAGTTCATGCGGCGGACGTAGTCGATGGCGAGCAGCTTGAAGATGTTGTGTACACCGACAGTTATCTCCCAATACGGCTCGTTGTTTCTGAACTCGCGCGCATCCTTCGGGAACTGGAAGAGCATTGCGTCGTTCTGGTTGCGGTCGAGCAACGGGTTGTTCTTGTCGGTTAGTGCGCCCCACATACCCTTCACAGAGATATACTCGCGCCACTTCAGCTTCTTGATAAGCGGAATGCGGTTGAGCAGCTTGCCGTTCATGTCCCATGCTACTGATGCGAAAGCGTAGCGGTCGGTGAGGAACTCCATGTTCTTCATCATCGAGAACGTACCTTCCCACTCAAGGAACGTGATGTTGACGGGCGGCATGATGAGCAGCGGGAACGGAACCTTGTTCCACTGTACGCCTCCGTCCAAGTGCGTATCGACATAGCCCCACGAACCGAGCCAGAAGCGCTTGTATATCTTCGCCTCTGTGAAGTTGAGGTTGTACTGTCCGCCCAACACGTTCTTCACGCCCGTAGTGTGGCTGAGCGAGAACTCAGGCGCATCGAGGTTTACCGGCCAGCGGTGTTGCTTGGTGTTGATGAAAGTCTGTCCCGGGCAGTAGCGCAGCATGATCTGTGCCTCCGTAGTGCGTATCTTGCGCACGTACTCATTGCCGTCGGGAGCAGGGTTGAGCGTTGCGCCAGGCATCTTGATGAACGCAAGGTCGCCGGTTGGCTCGTTGCTCTCCGCCTTCAGCGACGTGTGGAACGAGAGTCCCCAGTCGGTCTCGTACACGAACGAGAGCTTCTGACGGTTGTAGAAGTACATCTGGTCAACCTTCTGCGTGCGTAACGACATGAACATGTTGTCCTTGTTATGTATAAGGAACTTGTCGGCAGGCGACATTACGTCGTAACCAGTCTCGAAGATGATGTTGCGCTGCGGAAACTCGAACGGCACATTCTTCTTTGCGTTGAGCGAGTAGGTGAACTCGCTGCCGTAGTAGTGGTTCTTCGACTTGGTTCCGTAGGCGTAGTAGCCGTTCCAGAAGAAGTGATTGCAGAGATTAGCTGTGGTACGACCGCTCAAGCGGAAGCGCCAGTTGTCGACAAAGTTGTTAGAGATTATGGTCGTAACCGGACCGATGTCGAACTTCGATTTGGTGCGCATTGAGCCAGTCTCCACGAAGTTCTCGGCAAAGGCGCGCAGACCGAAGAGAATCCACTTGAAGTTCTTCGACTGTTCTATGCGATGTATGAACGCCTTCATCGACGACTCGCCGTGCGACAGCTCCACCGTGCGGTACTTCGCCCAGAAGTCGTCGTCGCGTATCATCGCGTCAGCCTCGTGCATGGTTTTCGCCTTGCCGCGGAACAGCTTTGAAGGCAGTTCGTCGAAGGCATAGTCGTTGTATCGTGTCGCCTTTGTTACGAGCATCTCGGCGCCCAACAGCTTCAGTTCGGCAGCCATGTCGTCGGCAGAAAGCGCCCACTCGCCGTTCGGCAGCTTGGTGTACTCCTGCGTAATCTTCATGTCGTGTACGAAGTTCACGTCCGACTTCTTAGGCAGAGTGAACGAGCAGCGCTTCACGTGCAGCGACGAGTCGGCAAGCACGTATAGTTCGCCACGGAAACCGAAGTCCTGCTGATTGTTCGGAATAAATTCGAGGTGATAGCAGAGGTCGCGGTCTACGTACACCGTGTCCTGAATGTAGAAACGGTAGAACGCGATGGCAGTCTCGCCGATAGGCGATGTGAACTGATACTGCAACAGGCGCATGTGGTCGTCGTAGATGTCCACGTCGGTGAACACCTCGCGCAGCATAGTGTTGAGAATCTCGCCGGTCTGCAGCACGTTGTTCACGCCCTCCGAGCGCTGACCCTTGATGATGTCCTTCTCCACCTTCGGGTCTTTGCGGTAGATATGCTGCGTAACCGTCTCGTCAACGCTCACCGGCAGAATGAGTTTGCCGTTGTATGGCGAGGTCTCAATCTGGTCTTTCACGTAGGCACGCTTCTTGAAGAACTTGCTCGAGTCGAGATCTGCAGGCTTTATGTCGTTCAGCGAGAACGTAATCTTCTGATACTTGTTGTACTGATAGTAGTCGTAGTTCTCGAGATGGCTGCGCTTCTTCGCGGCGATGACACGCTTCATGAGCTCCACCGCCGGATTGTTCTTGCGCGAATAGTGTTCGCGTTTCTGCTTGATGACCACTTCGCCGAGGTTGTGTGCGTCCTCCTTCAGCACAATCTTAAGGTGCGAAGGAGTCTTCGGACCCACCTTTATGGTCTGAGGCTGAAAACCTACCGAACTGAACGTAAGCTCCCAGCCATTATGGCGCGCAATCTTGAACTTTCCGTCCAAATCGCTCGCCTCTGCCACATGGTGTCCCTTATAGATGGCGCTTGCCAATGGTATCGGATAACCATCGGTATCATAAATTTCACCAGTAATCTGAGCTTTGACCGAAACGACCAAAGCTAATAAAAGCGTAATACTAAAAAACCTCTTCACCTTACTAATTGTATATATTTATCCTATTGTTCCTAAAAAATGGACATAAACGCCACTATATAAAGCATTTATAACCCTATTGCCGTTTCATTTTGCAAAGTTATACATAATTATTAAAAAAGACAAGAAAACTTTTTGCCTTTTAATATTTTTCTACTAATTTTGCACACCATTGTGTTTCTACGCAACACTCGCACGATATTTACACATTAATAATATATATAATTACATAACTTAGTACACTCTCCGATGAACAACGTAAAAGAAAAAGCAATCATGTTCGGCAAAGCTCAATGCTCGGCATGGGTGGCATCGGCGGTGGACTTCGGCATTACGCTCATACTCACCAGTATTGTGGACGTATGGTACGGCTACTCCACGTTTATCGGTGCGGTGTGCGGCGGACTCACCAACTGCGGCATCAACTATCGTTGGGTGTTCCATACGTTCGGCATGAAGAAGAAGTATGTGGCGCTGCGATACACTTTCGTATGGGTGGGCAGCATCGTGCTCAACACCGCCGGCACATGGCAGCTGACTGAGCTGAGCGGAGCAAACTACATGATATCGAAAACCATTGTGGCTGCATTCGTGGCTGTGTTCTGGAACTATCATCTACAACGCACATTCGTGTTCCGCGCCAACCGCAACAACCAGCAGGCATAAGTCGCAGGCTACTTGCTGTATCGTACGGTAGCCCATCCGTATCGTACGCTTGCTCATGCGTAGGAATATCGTAAAAGTATAGGAAAAGAAATAACAAACATACAAAACGTAAAATAAAAGAATATGAATTACAGGGATTTCTTGCAAAAGGTTATCTATGCCATTATCAACCCTTTCATTAAAGGCATGATAAAGATCGGCATTACTCCCAACTTCATCACCACAACCGGCTTCGTGCTCAACCTCGTAGCGACAGCAATGTTCATCTATGCCGCCGGGCTTGCAGAGACAGAGGCTTACGCATGGATAGGATGGGCTGGCGGCGTCATTCTCTTTGCCGGTCTGTTCGACATGATGGACGGACGCCTTGCTCGTATGGGCGGCATGTCGTCTACGTTCGGCGCCCTTTGGGACTCAACCCTCGACCGCTACAGCGAGCTTTGCACGCTCTTCGGCATCTGCTACTATCTGCTTATGCAGCAGAACGACTGGCAGTGGGCTGGTGTCGTTACATTCGCAGCAATGGTTGGCTCGGTAATGGTGAGCTACGTGCGTGCCCGTGCCGAAGGTTTGGATATCGAGTGTAAGGTAGGCCTTATGCAGCGCCCCGAACGCGTTGTTGTCACAGCCGTTGGAGCCATCTTCTGCGGCGTTTGCGCTAATGTCTGGGTGCTCGTTGTGCCGATGATCATCATCGCCGTACTCGCCAATATCACCGCTTTTTGGCGCGTCATCCACTGCTACAAGGTGCTTACAGAGAAGGATAACAACAAATAATAGCAATGTTCAGTATAAAGCTAATAATAATCTGGGCAATACTCGTTGCCGTCAAGCCCACCCGCAAGTTCGCCTTGGCACTCACGCCCTGGCTTGTCTTTGCGTGCAGTTACGACGGTATGCGCCTTTTGCCCAACTACGAGGTGAACCCCATCGACACACGCGGTATATACGAAGCCGAGAAGTCGTTGTTTGGTATTGGAACAGTCGCCGGCACACTCATCCCCGGCGAGTGGTTCAACCTGCACAACTGTGCCTTCGCCGACTTTATGGCAGGCTTCTTCTATCTGTGCTGGGTGCCCGTGCCGTTAGGTTTCGCCATATATCTCTATCTGAAAGGCAAGCGCGAGATGTATCTTCGCTTCTCACTCGCCTTCCTGTTCGTCAATCTTGTAGGTTTTGTGGGCTACTACATCCATCCCGCAGCCCCGCCATGGTATGTCATTGAGCATGGATTCACACCCGTACTCAACACGCCTGGCAGCGTAGCCGGATTAGGACGCTTCGACGCGCTCGTAGGTGCGCCGGTGTTCCATTCCATCTACTGCAACAACTCGAATGTGTTCGCCGCAGTGCCGTCGCTGCACGCCGCTTATATGCTTGTAGCTACCATCTACGCCATAATAAGCCGTCAGAGCAAGCTCTGCATCGGCATCTTCGCATTCATCTGCATGGGCATCTGGTGGACAGCTGTATATTCTACACACCACTACATCATCGACGTGCTGCTGGGCATACTCACCACTATTGTGGCGCTGCTCATACTCGAACGCCTGCTGCTTCGCGCCGAATGGGCGAAGCGCTTTATGGCGCGATATGCAAAAAACATTTAATTAGAACTAATGTAAGACTTTATTTATGTTCATATCCACGAATTTTTAATACCTTTGCATCTAAATGGATATGAACATAAATATACTATCGGACTCAGAGGTGCAGACTCTGAACGAAATAATAGAAAACGCACAGAACATCGTGATTTGCTGCCACAAGTCGCCCGACGGTGATGCACTTGGTTCATCGCTCGGCTGGGCTAACTTCCTGACGGTTTGCGGCAAATCGCCAACTATCGTTGTGCCCGACGCCTATCCCGACTTCTTGCAGTGGATGCCGGGCGCCAACGCCATCGTGCGTTACGACAAACATACCGAACAAGCCACAGCTTTATTGCAGAATGCCGACCTCGTGTTCTGTCTCGACTTCAACGGCAGCGACCGTGTAGACGAGATGAAGGACGCGCTCGAGGCTTCGCCTGCCAAGAAGGTGATGATAGACCACCATCTCGACCCGAAGATGCAGACCGTTCTTACGGTGTCGCATCCTAACATGTCGAGCACATCGGAGCTTGTGTTCCGCATCATCTGGCAGTTGGGCAAGTTCGATGATATGCCGAAGGAGTGCGCTGTCAATATCTATTGCGGCATGATGACCGACACGGGCGGCTTTACGTACAACTCTACGCAGCCCGAGATATTCTTCATCATCAGTCAGCTGCTCACCAAAGGCATCGACAAGGACCGCATCTACCGCAACGTGTTCAACAACTTCAGCCATTGGGCTATACGTCTGCGCGGCTATCTGATGAGCCAAAAGCTCAACGTGTTCTCCGACCTCCACGCTTCTTACTTCACCATCTCGCGCCGCGACATGCGCGAATACCACTTCATAAAGGGCGACGCCGAAGGACTCGTCAACGAACCGCTGCGCATCAAGGGCATGAAGCTCTCAGTATCGCTGCGCGAGGACGACCGCCGCGATAATCTTATATGGGTGAGCCTGCGCTCTGTGGGCAATTTCCCGTGCAACAAGATGGCTGAGGACTTCTTCAACGGAGGCGGACATCTCAACGCGAGCGGCGGACGACTCAACTGTTCGCTTGCCGAGGCAGAGAAGATTGTGAGAGAGGCTTTCGCCTACTACGAAGGAGCGCTCACCGGATGGGGACCGCTGCCTAAAAGCAGAAAAGAGAACGTGTAAACAAAACGACAATAACATAAAATAAACAGAATAGAAGAATGAAGAAACTCAATCTTATCATCATGACACTGGTGGCTGTAATGGCTCTTGCTGCGTGCAACGACAGCGTTACCTACGCCGATCTGAAGAAAAAGGAGCGCAACGCTATCAACAGATACATCACAAGCCACAAGATACAGAAAATCACTGAGGCTGAATTTGAGAAGAACGGCTTCGTTACCGACACTACCAAGAACGAATATGTACTCTTCGAGAGCACCGGCGTATACATGCAGATTGTGCGCAAGGGCGGCGGCGAGAAGCTCAAGGACGGCGAGACGGCTACCGTGCTCTGCCGCTTCAAGGAGTACAACATCCTCGAAGGCGACTCTGCGCTTCAGCTCACCAACATCACTCAGTACAGCTGGCAGGTAGACAAGATGAGCGTGAAGAACACGTCGGGCACATTCACCGGTTCGTTCATCAGCGGCGAGAGTCTCATGTACAGCAAGTACAGCACGCAGGCTGTGCCGTCGGGCTGGCTCGTTCCGCTCACGTATATCAACCTCGGACGCATTCCGAAGGGCGAGGAGACAGCGCTCGTACGCCTCATCGTGCCACACACACAGGGACAGAGCGACGCTTCGTCGAACGTTTATCCCTGCCTCTACGAACTCTCGCTTGAGCGTGGCAGATAGTCTGATAGCATCCCATCTCACCATCTCAACACCTCACCATCTTAACATAATACATTTTTAAACAAATACGATTATGACCCTCATTAAATCGATTTCGGGCATCCGCGGCACTATCGGCGGACCTACAGGCGACACTCTGAATCCGCTTGACATCGTTAAGTTCACAACAGCCTACGCTACATTCATGAAGCGCGGCGCTAAGGGCGAAGGACGCAACAAAATTGTCGTAGGACGCGACGCACGCATCTCAGGCGACATGGTACGCAACGTGGTTTGCGGCACACTCATGGGTATGGGACTCGACGTCGTTGACATCGACCTCGCCACAACGCCTACAACAGAGCTGGCTGTGCGCTGGACAGGCGCCCTCGGCGGCATCATCATAACAGCAAGTCACAACCCGCGCCAGTGGAACGCACTGAAGCTGCTCAACGGCGAAGGCGAGTTCCTCACCAAGGACGACGGCAACGAGGTGCTGAGCATCGCCGAGAAGGAAGACTTCGACTATGCCGACGTCGATTCGCTCGGCTCTTACACACGCGACGACTCGTTCAACCAGCGCCATATCGAGAGCGTACTCGACCTCAAGCTGGCTGACGTGGACGCTATCCGCAACGCTAAGTTCAAGGTTTGCGTAGACACTATCAACAGCGTGGGCGGCATCATCCTGCCCGACCTGCTGAAGGCGCTCGGCGTAGAATATACCATCCTCAACTCTACAGCCAACGGCGACTTCGCCCACAACCCCGAACCGCTCGAGAAGAACCTGCAGGGTATAATGGACGAGATGCGCAGCGGCAAGTACGACCTCGGCATCGTTGTCGACCCCGATGTAGACCGTCTGGCGTTCATCTGCGAGAACGGCGAGATGTTCGGCGAGGAATACACACTCGTGAGCGTAGCCGACTACGTGCTGCAGCACACACCTGGCAACACCGTGTCTAACCTTTCTTCCACACGCGCCCTACGCGACGTAACAGAGCGTCACGGCGGCACGTACACAGCAGCGGCAGTAGGCGAGGTGAACGTTACGACAAAGATGAAGGAAGTAGGCGCCGTAATCGGCGGCGAAGGCAACGGCGGCGTAATCTACCCAGAGAGCCACTACGGTCGCGACGCTCTTGTAGGCATCGCTCTGTTCCTCTCTTCGCTGGCTCATAAGAAGTGCACGGCGAGCCAGCTCCGCGCCACATTCCCCAACTACTTCATCGCCAAGAACCGCATCGACCTCACTCCGTCTACCGACATCGACGCTATCCTCGAGAAGGTGAAGGAGATGTACGCATCGGAGAAAATCACGGACATCGACGGCGTGAAGATCGACTTCCCCGACAAGTGGGTACACCTGCGCAAGTCGAACACCGAGCCTATCATCCGCGTGTACAGCGAGGCTGCAACGATGGAGGAGGCTGACGCATTGGGCAAGAAGCTCATGCAGGTGGTTTACGACATGCAGTAATCGTAGGAGGCTACGGCATTCCTGCCGTAGTCATTAGAAAAGATAGGAGGCTACGGCAGTAATGTCGTAGCCTTTTTTGTTTTTAACAATTATTACTTATAAATAGTGATGCGGTTGGAAAAGAAACGGTATATTTGTCGGGAAATGATAAGAATATCGTTAAACTATTTATATAAAAACCGAATTGAATATGACATATATAAAAGAAGACGATAGTAAAAAGATAATATAGTATGGAAAAAATTACGAAAGAATTAATCAAAGAATTATTTAAGAAATACAACACTTTGTATTTCGATAAGGAATTGCGTCTACCAAGATTTACGACATATAAAGGTCGACGAACATACGGAGTATATTCTTATAAGATTGATAAAAAGACGAAAAAACTAAAAAATGAACGTTTTGCAATAGCTAATAACGTAAATTGGAGTGAAGAAACCTTAAGAGATATGATAGTACATGAAATGATACATTGCTATATTGCACAGAAGAATATTAAAGATAACCGTGATCACGGAAAGGTATTCAAACAGATGATGAACGATTATAACCGTCATTATGGATTGAATATTACGGTTAAAATCGATAATAAGCAATTACCGTTTACTGACCAGAAACCGAGGAAAAGCCTTATACAAAAATTGATTAAGTATTTAAAAAAGATAATGGGTTAACGATATAGTCAATCAATACGTCCTTGTTGTTGATAATTAATTGAATGTAATTCATTTTCAGTTAATCCGGGCGGCGAACGGAATCCGATCGGGCGGCGGACGGAATCCGATCGGGCGGCGAACGGAATCCGATTGGGTGGCGAACGGAATCCGATTGGACGGCGTTCGCCACGAATGACAAAAACCTGATTTGTATTCGACTTGGTGCTGCGGAGGCCGGAGACCTCCGCTACTTATAGGTTCATGATTGACTCACGCCATATTTCGGATGAACTACTTTTTTCCCTTCGAGCCTAATGTTTTTCGCGATAAACGCCCTCTATCTTGTGTTTTTTTCTTATTTTTGCATAATATAGATAGCGTTTCGGCAATTCGGGCTGACCTTATAGCTCCCTGTCAGCAATATCTACGCAAAACATCACATCACGGACAAAAACAAATTACTATGAAAAGAACGATAATTGCCACATTGATAGCCATGCTACTGTTGCCGATGACGGCAATGGCCGACTCATATACGTCACTTTGGAAGAAATACGACGCGGCGGTGGGCAAGGACCATCCGCAAACAGCGCTGAAAGTGCTTGCACAGATAAGCGACAAGGCAGAGAAGGAGCGTGCCTACGGACATCTGCTCAAGGCGCAGGTGGCTTCGCTCGATTGGGTGGCGCAGCTCTCAAGAGATTCCATCCCGGCTATGGAGCGCCATCTGAAGAAGAGCGGCGAGACAGCCGAGCGCAAGGGCGACCGCGTGCTTGCCGCCATATACCAGTCGGTGATGGGCCGAATGTACGCCTCTTACCGCTACGCCTTCGACGACGCCAAGGAGCTTAGCGCCGAGTGCTACCGCCGCTCTATGGCGCATCCCGAAGCGCTTGCCGCAGCCTACTGCACCGACTATCTGCCGTTCGTTGAGGACGGCGTCGACTCGAAATACTACTACGACGACATGCTGCACATCATCGGCATTGCAGCCGGCGACTATCGCGGCATGCACGACTACTACGCTGCGCACGGCAAGCGCGAAGGTGCCTGTCTAACAGCCTTGCAGATGGTGAAGCAGGCGCACGGCAACAGCTACGCCACACGCGTGAAGAAGTCGAAGTACATCATGTCGCTCGACTCGCTCGCCAGCGAGTACAGAGACCTCGTGGTGTGCGGCGAGGTAGCGATAGCCCGCTACGAGTTCATGGAGAACGCCGAGGACGTAACAGCCGAGGAGAAGAACAACTACATCAACTATGCTCTTACGAAGTGGGGCGCCTGGACGCGCATGAACATTCTGCGCAACGCCCAGCGCCGTCTGACGCTGCCCTCGGTTCATGCGCTGCTTGGCGGCGAGATGGCTCTGCCCGGTGTGCCGCGCAAGGTGATCGTACTGGGCGCCAACAACGTAGGCGAAGTGCGCCTCACGGCAAGCCGACTGAACATAACCAGCGCCGAGCAGTATGACGTAAACCGCGACAAGGACTACGCCCGCCTGCGCCGTCATATCGTGACGACCGAAGCGCCCGCTACCGACGTGCGCCGCTATGTCGGACTGCCGGCTTACAAAACCGTGAGCGACACGCTTGAGATTCCCGGCTTGCGTTCGGGCTTCTATCTCGTCGAACTCTCTACCGACAACGTGAACGTGCCCGTCGAGCGCCGCATCTTGCGCGTCTGCAATATCTATCCGCTCATCGAGACGCTGCCCGGCAACCGCTACCGCGTAGTTGTGCTCAACGCTACGACGGGCGAAGCTGTGCCCGGCGCAAAGGTGTTGATGAACTTTGTGAAGAACAACGCTGAGGGCGAGAAACTTGAGGCGAAGCACTACGAGTGCGACGCCAACGGCGAGGTGATTGTCGAATTCGGCAATCGCGAACCAGTGTCTTACTCTATATCCACCGCCGACGAACAGGCTTTCCCCGTGACGTCGATAAACGGACGGTTCTACTATAACCGCACTCATTTTGAGACCACCTCGACAACTATCTATACCGACCGCCGCATCTACCGACCGGGTCAGACCGTGCACGTAGCGGCTATCGCCTATAAGTATTACGGCGCCGACCAGCACGCCGAGGCACAGAAGCAGCAGACCATGACGCTCACGCTGCGCGACGCCAACCGTAAGGAGGTTGCCGCGAAGAGTGTCACTACGGACGAATATGGCATGGCTTCAGCCGACTTCGTTCTGCCGCAGAACGGACTGAACGGCACCTACACGTTGCGCAGCGACTACGGCAATGTGCAGTATTACAACTTCACCGTCGAGGAATACAAGCGCCCCACGTTCGGCGTAGAGATAGAGAAGGCTGCGTCGCGTTATGCAGCCGGCGACACCGTGCGCCTCGCTGCCAAGGCAAAGAGCTTCGCCGGTGTGCCTGTGCAGGGCGCAAAGGTGGAGGTGAAGGTTGTGCGCCGTCCGTCTTTCTTCTGGCGTTGCGCTTCTACAGACGCTCGCACGGAGACAGTCTACAGCGGCGTGGCGCAGACCGATAATGACGGAGCTTTCACGGTGAAGGTGCCCGTTGTGGTGCCCGAGCAGTACGACGAACACCCCAACCGCTACTTCACATTCGACGTTGAGGCTCACGTGACCGACATTTCGGGCGAGACCCAGAGTGCAGAAACGGCTCTCCCGTACAGCGACCGCCCGACATTACTCACCTGCGACGTGCCCGAACAGACACTCGCCGACGACCTGCACACCATTAAGTTCGCTTATCTGAACAACGCCGGCGAACCCATCGACGGCGATGTAACCTATTATATCGACAACGACCGCTACACCTGCAAGGCTAACACCGAGGTGCCGGTAGACGGAAAGTCGCTCGCTTCGATGCGCCACCGCATCGTGGCTTACTGCGGAACTGACACTCTTACGCAGTCGTTCGTCACATTTACGCTGCAAGACCGCCGCGCGCCGGTAGAGACACACGACTGGTTCTATGTTTCTTCGCGCCAGTTCAAGAGCAAGTCGGCGCCTGTCTTCATACAGTTGGGATCTACCGACAGCATCCAGCACGTTGTCTACACACTCATCGCCGGCGACAAGGTGATAGAGGACGGCAGAGCCGATTTGCGCAACGAAGTGCGCACACGCTCCATCACCTATAAGGAAGAGTGGGGCGACGGCATCACGCTCTCCGTGGCTTGGGTGAAGAACGGCAAGGCTTATCAGCACACCGAGCGCATTGAGCGCCCACAGCCCGACACGCATCTCAACATAAAGTGGACCACCTTCCGCGACCGACTCGTGCCCGGACAGCGCGAGACCTGGACTCTGAACATCACCAACCCCGACGGCACGCCGGCAAAGGCGCAGCTTATGGCTACGCTCTACGACAAGTCGCTCGACAAGCTGCGCCCGCACAGCCTGCAGTTCAGTTTGCCTATATACAACAACGTGCCGTGGCTCTCATGGCGAGCGTTCTACAACCGCAATATGTTCGTCTACAGCGAGATGCCCATGAAGTTCCTGTACGAACCGCAGATAGACTTCAGCCATTTCTACGACGTTGCACGATATATTGGAAGAGGCGAAGTTTGCACAGCCTCACGCTCCGACAACGTGAAGATGTTTGCAAAGGCTGCCGTCTCTGGCGTGAAGGAAGAGAAGCTGATGGGTAGCAATGCTGCGTACGATTCTAACCGTAATGCAGCATTGGAGAATGTGGAAGTGCCTGCCGAGTCAGCCGCAGGGTCTGCTGATAAAGGCGCTGGCTCTGCTGATGCAGGCGCAGAAGGCAAGGCTCAAAACACTACTTCCACAGCGCAGATGCGTCAGAACCTGAGCGAAACGGCTTTCTTCTATCCCGGTCTGGTGACAGACAACAAGGGCAACGTGCAGTTGCAGTTCACACTGCCCGAGAGCGTCACCACATGGCAGTTCTACGCCCTCGCGCACGACGAGGCGATGAACAACGGCACACTCGCCGCAACATCCGTTGCGAAGAAGACCATTATGATTCAGCCCAACGTGCCGCGCTTCGTGCGTCAGGCAGACAAGGGCGTGCTCTCGGCGCGCATCTTCAACACTTCCGACAAGCAGGTGAGCGGTTCGGCACGCCTCACGTTCCTCAACCCCGAGACCGAAAAGGAGGTTTGGCATAAGGATGTGAAGTTTGCGGCGAAGGCAGGCGAAACTGCGGTGACTAAGTTCGCATTCGATATGTCGAAGATTGTTAACGACGGTCTGCTCGTGTGTCGTGTTACGGCGTCGGGTCGTGGCTTCAGCGACGGCGAGCAGCACTATCTGCCTGTTCTGCCCGACAAGGAACTCGTCACAAACTCGCAGGCGTTCACGCTCAACGAGGCAGGAAAGCTCGATATCGACCTTACAAAGCTGTTCGCTGTGGCTGACAAGAAGAACCGCCTCACGGTGGAGTACACCAACTCGCCGGAGTGGCTGATGATACAGGCGCTGCCGTCGATGGCAACAGCGGAGGGCGACAACGCCGTCTCGCTCGCCTCGGCTTATTACGCCAACGCAATCAGCCGTTCGCTGATGAACTCGTCGGATGTTATTCGCAAGACCGTTGACCTATGGAAGGCTGAGGCAAAGACAACCGAGAATGTTACGTCGCTGCAGAGCAAACTTGAGGGTAACGCCGAACTGAAGCAGATGCTTCTGAGCGAAACGCCTTGGCTCATGGACGCCACACGCGAGGCAGAACAGAAGCAGATGCTCGCCAACTACTTCGACGAGTCGCAGACAGCATACCGACTTGCCGACAACTTCTCACGACTCTCGCGCTTGCAGAACGCCGACGGCTCGTTCTCGTGGTGGAAAGGCATGGCAGGTTCGCCGAGCATGACGATGAGCGTGCTCACAACCTTCGCCCGACTCGACAAGATGGTGGGCGTGCAGCCCGAAGCGCGCAGCATGATGGACGCTGCGTTCCTCTTCATGGACAAGCATATCGCACAGGAAGTGAAGGACATGAAGGCGAGCAAGGATGCAAAGAACTTGCATCCGAGCGAACTGGCTGTCGACTATCTGTACGCCGTTACGCTGCAGAAGCGCCAGTTGAAGGGCACGGCGAAGGACAACGCCGCCTACCTTCTGAAGTTGCTCGCCAAGCAGACATCGCAGTTCTCCATCTACGCAAAGAGCGTTGCTGCCGTTGTGCTTGCCGGCAACAACTACGCCGCTGAGGCTCGCGACATGGTGCAGAGCATAAAGGAATATACAGTATACAAGGCGCCGATGGGTCGATACTTCGACACGCCGAAGGCGCTCTACTCATGGTTCGACTACCGCATTCCGTCGCAGGTTGCGGCTATCGAGGCATTGCAGTCGGTTGCTCCTGCCGACGTTCAGACCGTAAACGAGATGAAGCAATGGCTGCTGCAGTCGAAGCGCACGCAGGCTTGGGATACGCCCATCAACTCCGTGAATGCGGTGTATGCGTTCTTCGGCGGCAACTGCGAGTCGCTTGGCGCAAGCAAGCCTATGGCTGTGCTGAAGCTGAACGGACAGACGCTCGTCATGCCGAAGGCTACGGCGGGCATGGGCTACGTTAAGACAGCCAAGACAGGCGAAAAGATGAAGACCCTGAGCATCGAGAAGCAGACCGACGGCACGTCATGGGGCGCTGTATATGCGCAGTTCGTGCAGCCCACAGCCGATGTTGCTGACGCTGCGGAGGGCATGAGCGTAGTGCGCGAGGTGCTGAAGAACGGCAAACGTATAGCTACAGATGGCGAAACACTCGCAGTAGGCGACCGCATCACCGTACGCATCGTCATAAACGCCGACCGCGACTACGACTTTGTGCAGCTTGCCGACCGACGTGCGGCTTGTCTTGAGCCGCTCGGACAGCTCTCGGGCTATCGCGACGGCTGCTATTGCGAGCCGAAGGACAACGCTACGAACTATTATTTCGACCGTCTTTCTAAGGGAAAGCACGTCGTAGAGACCGAGTATTACGTAGACCGCGCGGGCACATACCAGACCGGTACCTGCACCGTACAGTGCGCCTACAGTCCTGAATTTGGCGCACGCACGAAGGCTGTAGCGCTGAGCGTGGAATAGAACAGATAACACACACACTTTGAAAAAGTAACACATACGTATGAAGAAGATATTTATAAGCGTAGCGCTGCTTGCACTGCCGTTCTTCGGAGCCATGGCGCAGAGCATTGTAGCGACGAACGAGATAATCGACTGCGGACAGGTGTTGTATCAGACACCTGCCACTTTCGACTTTGAAGTGAAGAACAAGTCGAACAAGCCCGTGCGCATTACCGATGTGTGCACCAGTTGCGGCTGCACCGACGTGGCATTCCCGCGTGAAGCGATAGCAGCCGGCGAGAAGTTCACGATAAGCATCACGTACGATGCTGCCACTATGGGCCATTTCGACAAACTCGTGGGCATATACAACGAGGGCGACGACAAGCCGCTCCTGCTGCGTGTGCGTGGCAGCGTGGTGCGCGAGGTGGTCGACTACGGCGGCAACTACAACTTCATGCTGGGCAGCATAAAGTCTGACTGCAACGACGTGGAGTTCGACGACGTGAACCGCGGCGACCGTCCGCAGAAGAAGATACATATCTTCAACTCTACGAGCGCTGCGGTGCAGCCCGTGGTGATGCATCTGCCGGAATATCTGAAGGCTGACGTGTCGCCGTCTAACATTGCGCCAGGTCATGGTGGTGTAATCACCATGACGCTCGACTCGCGCAAGCTCGACGATATGGGTCTGACGCAGACATCGGTGTTCCTCGGAGCCTTCCCCGGCGACAAGGTGAACCGCGAGAAGGAGATAGGCATCTCGGCTGTGCTCCTGCCTAAGTTCGACAATCTCACGGCGCAGCAGCTTGCTAACGCGCCGCAGCTCTACCTCTCTACCACAGAGCTCAACCTCGGCCGTTTCGACCAGAAGAAGAAACTGAAGGGCGAGATAGTGATACGCAATGACGGCAAGTCGGTGTTGAAGATAAAGAGCCTGCAGATGTTCACCGTGGGCTTGCAGGTGTCGCTCAACAAGCAGACGCTGCATCCCGGCGAGTCGGCTAAACTGAAGGTGACGGCAGAGAAACGACAGCTGAAGATGGCGCGCTCTAAACCGCGTGTGCTGATGATAACCAACGACCCCAAACAGCCGAAGACAACCATAAAGATTGTAGCCGAATAGTGCTGCGAGGTATCGTATTATAATCGGCGTGTCATATAAACGATCGGCGTATTGTATAATAATAAGGTATAAAGAACGTAGAAGTATTACGACAGTAATTCTGACGGAATGAATTTGACAATAGAAATAGACGAGGGTAGTGGCTTCTGCTTCGGAGTCACTACCGCCATAAAGAAGGCGGAGGAGGAACTTGCCAAGGGCAACGAGCTCTACTGCCTCGGCGACATCGTGCACAACGGTATGGAGGTGGAGCGACTGCATGAGCAGGGACTCATCACTATCAATCACGACGACCTGCGCCGCCTGCACGACGTGAAGGTGCTGCTGCGTGCTCACGGCGAACCGCCCGAGACTTACGCTCTGGCGAAGCAGAACAACATAGAGATAATCGACGCTACGTGCCCCGTGGTGCTGGCTCTGCAGCGCCGCATCAAGCGACAGTACGACACGGCGCCCGATGCGCAGATCGTTATCTTCGGCAAGCGCGGACACGCCGAGGTGCTGGGACTTGTGGGGCAGACCGCAGGCGAGGCTATCGTGGTAGAGAAGGTGGAGGACGTGGAGAAGCTCGACTTCTCGCGCGACATCTATCTCTACTCGCAGACAACAAAGTCGCTCGATGGCTTCCATCGTGTCATCAACTACATTCAGCAGCACATCGAGGAGGGCGCTACGTTCCGCAGCTTCGACACCATCTGCAGACAGGTGGCTAACCGTATGCCGAATATCGCATCGTTCGCCTCGCGTCACGACCTCGTTCTCTTCGTCTCAGGTCGTAAGAGTAGCAACGGAAAGGTGCTCTTCAACGAGTGTCGTAGCGTCAATGCGCGTAGCTATCAGATAGAAAGTGCCGACGAGATAGATATGTCGTGGTTTACGGAAGACGTGCGCACGGTGGGCATCTGCGGCGCTACGAGTACGCCGAAGTGGCTCATGGAGCAGTGTAAGGAGCGTATCGTGCAGCATAAATAGCTTATTTATTTGGTCTGCGTCGGTCAATACGAATGTTGCCATCACTGAAATAGCAAAACAAAATTTGTAATTTATAAAAACATCAATGAAAAATAGAGAATGCCCTTATTGTCATAAAAAGGTATCCTTAAGAAAATGTATAAAGTATATAATAAAAGGAACAAAGTATTCTACCATTTGTAACCATTGTGGGCAACAATTATGGTTGGAAAAGGAACCGCTACCTTTTATGTATTGTGTTTCTGCAGGTTTTTTTATAATGTACTTGCTTATGCAATTTTTTCTCTATTATTGTAATCTGGGTTTTATTGATTCTGTTCTGTATTGCCTACCTATTGCTGTTGTTGCAGAAGCGATTTGTTCGATAGTGGTATTGTATAGAATATATTTTAGAAAGTAAGTGCTAACCATAATTTAGTTAATCGCAAGTTGTATTGGATAGCAATAATAAGAAATATGTAGGGTTTCAAGTATAATAAAAAAGTCCGACAAGTGTATTGATCTTGTCGGACTTTTGTATGTTATGAAAAGTTGTATTCGTTAGAACTTCGCCATCTTGATCGCATCGATAGCGCACTCATCGCCCTTGTTGCCGTACTTGCCGCCGCAGCGGTCGAGCGCCTGCTGCAAGTCGTTGGTGGTGAGCAAGCCGTAGATGATAGGTATCTCGCTTGTTGTGTTGAGGCGTGCGATGCCTGCCGTTACGCCCTGGCAAATGTAGTCGAAGTGAGGAGTCTCGCCGCGAATCACGCTGCCGAGGATGATTACGGCGTCGTAGCCGCCGTGCAGCACCATCTGGTGAGCGCCGTAGATAAGCTCGAAGCTGCCCGGAACGGTCTTGATGTGGATGTTCTCGGGCAGAGCGCCGTGCTTCTCGAGAGTCTTGACGGCTCCGTCGAGCAACGCGCCCGTTATCTCCTCGTTCCATTCAGCCACCACGATGCCGAAGCACATGTTGCTTGCGTCGGGGATGGTGGTGATGTCGTACTGTGAGAGGTTATGGAGTGATGTTGCCATATTTGGTTATTCGATTACTCTGAAACGCGCTCGATGTACTTGTCGATCTCTGAGCTCTGTACCAAAGAAGAGTTTACGTACTTCTTCTTGATGTCCTGATATATCTTCAGAGCCTCGTCGTTCTTTTTCTGGCTCTCGAGGAGCTTACCAGCCTGGAGGAGGAAAGTCGGTGAGATGCTGTTGTTAACGTCTTCAGCCTTGCTGTCTGCCATGTCGGCAGCCTTCTTCAGAGTGCTGATAGCCTTGTCTACGTTGCCAGTCTGCGCGTAAGCGTTAGCGAGTGCTGCAGTAGCTGTCGGGCTTACCATAGCGTCGCCCTTTGTAGAGAACTTCTCAAGGTATGTCACAGCCTCTGTGTACTTGCCGAGGTTGTAGAAGCTAAGACCTGCGTAGAGTTTAGCGAGGTTTCCAGCGTCGGTGCTGCTGTAGTCGCTTGCGATCTTCACAAAACCAACGTAGCCTGCGCCGTCGCCGTTGAGAGCCTTGTCAAACTGCTCTTCGTTAAAGTACTGCTCGCCTTTTGCGATAGCTGTGCTTGCCTTGTCCTCACGCGGACCAGCCACGAAAACGTTGTAAAGGATAGCGCCTGCTACAACGAGCAGAACTACTACTACACCTGTGATTATCTGCTTCTTGAACTTCAAGAAGAAATCTTCCTTGTTGTTGGTCTTCTCTACGTGAGAGTTAGCACCAAAATCAATTTTGTTTGTCATTTGTTATTTTGTTTTTATTTTTATCGGTTTATAGTCTGCAATGTGACACATTGCGAGGAGCAAAATTACTGATTTTATCTCACATATTGAAATTTATTCCACCTTTTTTTCTTTTTTCAATAATAAATGGGGTAACTTTGCAGTAATACAACGTGTTGTTACAGTTATAACAGTGACCCGCAACGGGTCTACAGGGTATATAATTACATGATATTACGCAATTTATCCATACTCAATTTCAAGAATATCGGGGAGGCTTCGCTTGAGTTCTCGCCCAAGCTCAACTGTTTTCTCGGCAGCAATGGCGAGGGCAAGACCAATCTGCTCGATGCTATCTACTACCTGTCGTTCTGCCGTAGTGCGTTCAATCCTATCGACTCGCAGGTGATAAAGCACGACGCCGACTTTCTTATGCTCGACGCTGCGTATGCTACCGACGAGGACGAGCCGGTGGCGGTCTACTGTGGCATGAAACGCGGACAGAAGAAGCAGCTGAAGCGCGACAAAAAGGTGTATAAGCGACTCTCGCAGCACATCGGACTCATTCCGCTTGTGTTCGTTTCGCCTGCCGACCAGACGCTCATCGCAGGCGGTAGCGAGGAACGGCGCCGACTGATGGATATCGTGATTTCGCAATACGACAACACGTATATCGATGCTCTCAACAGCTACACGAAGGCGCTACAGCAGCGCAACGCTTTGCTGAAGATGGAGCAGGAGCCCGACCCCGCATTGCTCGACATTTGGGAGCAGGAGATGGCGCGTCATGGCGAGACGATATTCCGAGCCCGCGAAGACTTCGTTGACAGACTCGTGCCTGTGTTCCAACGCATATATCAGCATGTGTCTGACTGTAAGGAAACTGTGTCGCTGAAGTATGTGTCACATGCTCAGCGCGGTCCGCTGCTCGATGTCATTCAGCGCGACCGCTTCAAGGACCGTGCGGTGGGCTACTCGCTGCATGGCGTGCATCGCGACGACCTGGAGATGCTACTCGGCGACTATCAGATGAAACGCGAAGGCTCGCAGGGACAGACAAAGACGTTTGTGCTGGCGCTGAAGCTGGCGCAGTTCGACTTCCTGCGCCGTACGGCGTCGCAGACAACGCCGCTGCTGCTGCTCGACGATATCTTCGACAAGCTCGACTCACATCGTGTGGAGCAGATCGTAAAGCTCGTGTCGGGCGACGGATTCGGACAGATTTTCATTACCGACACCAACCGCGAGCATCTCGACCGCATTCTCGACAGCGTTAGCTACGACTATAAGTTGTTCGATGTTAAGGGCGGCGAGATTGTAGCTCACCAACCTACTAATAAATAAACGTGTATGTTCAGACGTGACGTGCAGTCGATCAGCGACTTGCTTAATATGTATCTGCGACGCGAAGGACTGGAGACGCCTTTGCTGCAGCGACGCGCCATCGACGCTTGGGAAAAGGTTGTTGGCGCCGGCGTTGCGCGCTATACCGGCGAGAAGTTCATAAAAAACCAAACGCTGTTCGTGAAGATTCTCAGTCCGGCGCTGCGACAGGACCTTACGATGATGCGCACCCAATTGGTGAAGCGCATCAACGAAGCCGTGGGCAGCATGGTTATTGCCGATGTACGTATTTATTAATTAATAAAGACTGTTATTGGGTGCACCCCCTGAAGTATCTGCTGAGTGTTTCTGCGTCAGTATCTGCATCCGTAAATACTTCGAGAAGCACGGGGCGATTGCCCTTGCGTGTTAGAAGTTCGCTTATTCCGCGTTTCATATCTTCGGCGTTGTGCGCCGAGATGTATTCCACATTGTTCTGCGCGCAGATGCCTTGCGCCGTTGTCGTGTGGCTTGCACCTACGAAGGTGTCAGCCACCGGACTCTTGTGCAGGTTGGGCAGCTGCTTGAAGATGCCGCCGCACGAGTTGTTGAGCAGCAGTATGCGCAGATTGCCGCCTACGCAACTGTTCCATAGCGCGTTCTGGTCGTAGAAGAAGCTAAGGTCGCCGATGATGCAGACGTTCAAATCCTTGTTAGATACGGCGAAACCGGCTGCTGTAGATAGCGATCCTTCGATGCCGTTCACACCGCGGTTGCACCAGACGTAATGGTTGGCGTAGATGCAGGCGAGGCGCACGGCGGTGCTGTTGGCGTAGTGGGTGTTGATGCGCACGGATGAACTTTCTATCTGTTGCTCCAGGCATCTCACAGCAGCCATCTGCGAGTATACGGGCTCGTATTTTTCGGCATGGTCTGCCCACTTTCCGAGCAGACCTCTCCAATCGTTCCAGTATTTTTTACGGCTTTCTTCGTTGCGCCATGCGGCTTCGTTATCGGCGTAGCGGTCGCTGTGCGTGTAAATGTTGCAGAGCGCAGGCATGAGCAACTTGAGGTCGGCGTTGCTGCATGTCACGATCTGTCGCAACGACATGAGTGGGTCGCTCGCGTGCAGTGGGTCTGCCGTGATGAGACACGACGGAGCCTGTGTCTGTCGCAGCCATCGGCGCGTAGCCTTGCTGACCAGTGTGTCGCCGATGTATATAATGTAGTCGGGAGCGTAGCGACTTGCGTCGTCGCACTCGCCGTCTTGCTGTTCGGGGTGGGTTGTCAAGCGTCTGACAGCCTCGTCGAAGTGAATGGTTTCGCTGCTGCTGTTAGACAGAGGTTCGGCGAAAACCACAAAGTGTTTGGCAAGTTCGCCGATGTCGAAAGGCGAACTTCCGAAGCCGTCGGCAGCCGTCTGTCCGACCACGATAAGTGGGCGCTTCGCCTTGAAGAGTTCCTGCTGCAGAGCCTCTATTGTGGCGTCGGTGAGAGTAACGTCGCTGTCGAGCATACGGAAGCGGCGTTCCTGAGGCAGTTCGGCAACGTCGAACGTGAAGAGCGGTTCGGTTATGGGCACGTTGATGAGCACTGGAGCCGGCTGGCGGAAAGTGGCAGCGTGCATCGCTTCGTTCACAAGACGGTTGCAATACCAGTGCTTCTCTTCGTTTCGAGGCTCGGGCAGCGACACGCTGCGGCGCACAAAGCGATTGAGAGCGTCGGGTTGCGGCAGCGTCTGACCGTCGAGTTGGTCAATCCATTGCTGCGGTCGGTCGGCAGCTATGACGATGAGCGGCACATGCTGGTAGTAAGCCTCTGCCACAGCCGGCGCCGTGTTGAGCAGAGCCGAACCCGACGTGACGCATACCACTGTAGGACGCTTCGTGCAGAGAGCCATGCCCATAGCGTAGAACGCCGCAGAGCGCTCGTCGGTGATAGGGTGGCAGCTTATTGTGCCCCATTCGCTGAGGTTATGCACGATGGCAGCATTGCGACTGCCCGGACAAACCACAGCGTCTGTCACTCCCCATTCGATGAGCAGCGATGTCAGTATGTTTATGTTTTCCTTGTTGCTGTACATTACTATTATATATGCTTGAACAGTTGTCGCATAGTGTTCATCTTAGCCTCGGTTTCCTCCCACTCCGACTGACACTCGCTGTCCTTAAGCAGACCGCCGCCGGCATAAAGTCGGTAAGCGACGCTCTCCGTGCCTCCTTCTATCTGCATGCAGCGCAGCGTTACGAAGAGTCGGGTGTCGCCTGTGGGGTCGATAAGTCCGGTGAAGCCGCTGTAGTAGCTGCGTTCTCCCGACTCGTTCTGTAGAATGAAGTCGCGTGTTGCAGCCTTCGGCATACCGCATACCGCCGGAGTAGGGTGCAAAGCGTTGATGAGATCGCCGAGATGTTCCGAGTTGTTGAGGCTGAAACGAATGTCGGAGCGCAGATGAACGAGGTCGCCGGCACGCACGGTGTACGGTCCGTCTACGGAGAAATCGTCGCTGAACTGCTCCACACACTCCGTGATGTACGTTTCCACGCAGCGTTGTTCCTTAATGTTTTTCGTGCTCCAGTGGATATCGTCCTTTCCTATAGCGCCACCTTCCACGTCGAAGTCGAGGTTTGCGCCGCTCAGACGCATCGTTCCGGCGAGTGCCATCGTGTGCATTGCACCGTCGGTGCCGCCGATGAGCGTCTCTGGTGTGGCGATAATCCATGTTCCGCTACGCTCGGTTGAGAACAGCGTGACGAACATGCGCGGATATCTACGGCAGGCGCGTGCAAAGAGCGTGAGCGGCGAAATCTGCTCCGTCGCTGTGAGTCGCGCGCTGCGTGCAAGCACAATCTTCTGGAAGGCGCCTGCGGAAAGCTGCCCGTGATAGTTGTGGAAGTCGACGGCGTAACGCTCGCGCTCCTCCTCATAGTCGGCGTCAATGAGCATCGCCGACACGTCGCTGTCGGCGTTCAGCATCGCTTGGTCTGAACACGAATCCGTTTTCTCCGAGCATAGTTCCACTTCCTCCCAATCCGTCGGCATCAGGAGTATGGGGCAGCTTTCCGACGGTGCGAATGGAGCGATTACGAAGCCGCGCCGTCCGTTCAGTTCAGCGAGCGAAGCAATCTCTTCGGGTTCGGTAGTGAGTCGGTTGCGGAATATGTGCGTAGAGTGTGGCAGTCGGAAATATACGTAGCTCATTCTATTTCGGTTTGTTCATCACAAAGTTGGTCACTTCTACCGACGAAATCAAGTCGCCAGCCCCGTTGCGTATGTCCACATGCCACTGGTGCAGCGTTTTTCCCTTGTGCAGAATGTGCGCTGTAGCGGTCACGGTGTCGCCGTCGAGCACCGCTTTCACGTGACTGCCGCTCACGTTGATGCCCACACATATATTGTTCGGGCAGAGAGCGAGCGAGCCTACGCCAGCCAGGTTCTCGGCAAGTGCGAGCGATGCACCGCCACTGAGGAATCCGAAAATCTGACGATTGCGCTCGTCTACCTTCATGCGAGCCTGACATGTGTCGGGATCGGGTGTAGAGATGAACTCCATGCCGAGTGTGTTAGAGAGTCCGTCGCGCTTCAAGAGCACTTCCTTTATCTTGTCTATATTCATAATATCCAGTATTAAGTAGTCGTAGAGAAACGTTTTTCTCCTTTATATTATTGTTATGTTCCGAGTATTCTCCGTTATGTTTAGGATAAAATCCTGTTCGGTAAAAGATAAATTCCTGTTGAATCACTGCTGCTCTGCCTTCTGTCAATAGCCCTCTCTGATGAAGTCGAGCGCTTCGCGTATCTCCTCGTCGGTGGCAGTCTGGTTGATGCGTATGTCGCCGATGTTGTGGAGCAGGGTGAAGTTGATTACGCCCGACGTGTTCTTCTTGTCGTGGCGCATGAGGTTGAGCAGAGTGGGGTAGTCGTTGCACGTGAACTCCGTCTGAGCGTAGTTCTCGCGTATGAAGCGTGCCGTCTGATGCAGCCTTTCGGTGGGGAAGCCAGCTTTGCGTGCACTCATATACAACTCGCCAATCAAGCCGAAGGCTACAGCATAGCCATGCAGCAAAGGTTTTTTCTCTGGTGCAATTGAGATAGCTGCACCCCCCGTGGTTTGATTGGTTGGTGCAGTTGAGACAACTGCACCCCCTGCTTGTTGCAGAGCGAACTCCTCCAGCGCATGACCGATGGTATGACCGAAGTTGAGCGCCTTGCGTATGCCGTGCTCGTGAGGGTCTTCCGCCACGATGCGCTCCTTTACGGCGATTGACTCAGCCACCATGCGCTGCAGTTCGGCGAGGTCGGGCAGCGAGAGGTCGAAGTTGACGTGCTCAGTCCACATGCGTTCGTCGCTGATGAGTGCATGCTTCAGCATCTCGGCGTAGCCCGAACAGAGGTTCTCGGCGTCGAGCGTGTCGAGAAAGCAGGTGTTTATAATGACGAAGCGTGCGTCGGCGAACGCTCCTATCTCGTTCTTCAGTCCGCCGAAGTTGATGCCCGTCTTGCCTCCCACCGCCGCGTCGACCATAGCGAGCAGCGTCGTGGGTATGTTTATGAAGTTGATGCCGCGCTTGAACGTGGCGGCAGCGAATCCGCCGAGGTCGGTTATCATGCCGCCGCCGAGGTTTATGAGCAGCGAGTGGCGTGTAGCGCCGCCCTGCTGCAGCGCTGTCCACACGTCGCCGAGCGCAGCGAGCGTCTTATGCTGGTCGCCGTGAGCAATGGTGATGGGCACGGCATCGTACTGCGCAAGCAGCGCCGCCACTTTCGGCAGACAGCACTCGTGCGTAGTGTCGTCGGTGAGCACAAAGACGCGGTCGTGCTCCGACTCGGCGACGGCTGTCGCCAAGTCGTGTTCTATGTCGTTTGAAATGATAATCTGTTGTTGCATATCTCTCTTTAGAATCCCACACGTGTCTTTTCGAAGCCCAGCGAGTGGAGCAGCTGTTCGAACTGCTCCTTGGCGTTCTCGCGTGCCTTTCGGTAGTTCTTCTCGGTGAGGCAACGGCGGCGCATCTTCTCCGCAGCGCGGTAGTACATAGCCTGTCGGTCGGCGTGAGTCCACTTTCCCGACGCTATGAACGAGCGTGTGCGCGCCTCGTCGATGAAGTTGTCGTCAAGCAGCTTCACAGGCGGCAACTTAGCCACGAGCGTATCGCCCGACATGGCGAGCCATCCCTCGTGCGTCTCCTTCAGGTTGAAGCCGATGCGCAGCGTTCCGTAGTAGATGCGCACCAGTTCGCTCTTCGAGAACACGCCGCGTCGCAGCGTGTCTACCATCTCCTCGTCGTCAATCTCGAGGAACGACCACTCGCCGATCTGCTCTATCGAGCGTATCAGCGTGGGCGTGATGTCTATCTTCTCGTTCTTCGTTATCTCGGGCAGCGTGGTGTTGTTGTTCGTGAGTCCTTTCTTCACGCCTACAATCAGCTTCACGGCGATAATCACCACTATCAGCACGAGCGCCAGCTTCAGCCAAACGCCCGCAGGCACCTTTTTGAGTGCAGCCATTACGCTGCGTCCTATCTTTTCGAGCTTCGGCATATCCAGCTTCTCTCGGTTCTGGTTGTTCGTCTCCATACTTTTGCCTTTTAAAGAGTTGAGTAATGTGTTGCGTTGTCAGCCTATCGGCGTGCGGCGTTGCCCTTGTTCTCTACAGAACTTGAGCTGATGATGCCCTCTACATCCGTAGGCGTGAATTTCTTGCGGAACGAGATGGTGATGTTCTGCGGCTTGTAGCCCAGCTGTCTGAGAATGGGCACGATGGCGTTGGCGGCACTCTGGCGCGCACGCTCCGTGATGTCGCTGTTGGCAATGTCGTGGATGATCACCTCGCGGCCCTGCATCTCGTAGCTCTGCAGCTCCTCCTCGCTGAAGTTACTGCGCATGAGTGCTACATATTCCTTTATCTCGTTGTGGTCGATGCGCGACGAGGTGAGCACGATGCGCGGGTCGGGCAGAATCAGCTCGATGTGCGTAGAGTCGCGGCGCACGTTGTCGGCGGAGAACTCGGCGAAGTCGACGTAAGCCTTCAGCGTGGCCTCCATCGGTATAGCCACCTTGCGCTGTCCGAGCGGCAACGTTATGTTGTACTTCTTGCTGAAGAGCTTGCCCTTCAGCTTTATATCGTCGTCGTGCGTCACAATTTTGTGCACCTGATACTCCGTGGTGTACAGACGCGAGCACTTCTGTATCTGCATCACGAGCGTAGCCGTCGTGTCTATGCGCTCCATCTGCTCGGTCGGCTTAGCCGGCTCTGGCGTCTTCGGCTGCTTCTTTCCGCACGAAACCATCATTGCGGCGGCAGTCATGCAAAATATAAACAATAACTTTCTCATGTCGATTCTGGTTTAAATACAGTTCACATTCCGTTTAATTTCTGTTTATTTGCAAAAGTACGTTTTTTATTTGAATGTGCAAGCGTATTTTATATGTATGTGGAATATTTTTTATACCTTTGCTTGCATGAAAAAGACTAATTGCATAAAGAAAGTTATCCGCTGCGTGGCACTATGCGCTGCGGCGCTCCTCGTGGCGTCGTGTGCGGAGAAACCGAAAAGCGACAACATAATAGTGCACAAGCGCGCCAAGGTGCAGAAGAAGCAGACGCAGGCCATGAGCGGCTACGAGGACAAGCGCAACGTGGAGTGGCTCGGCGCAACATATAAGGTGTGCGTGGAGCGCAAGTCGGACAACACGCTGCCCCTTACCTACGACGAGCAGGGCAACAGCTACTACGACAACCGCATCTCGGTGCGCGTGCTGCGCAGCGACGGGTCGGTGTTCTTCGAGCGCACGTTCCTCAAGACCGACTTCACGCAGTACATCAGCGACACATACGCCAAGGGAGCGCTGCTCGGCGTAGTGTTCGACTGTGTTGACGGCGACGCCCTTCGCTTTGCGGCAAGCGTCGGTTCGCCCGACAAGATGAGCGACGAGTACGAACCGCTCGTAGTGAAAGTGTCACGACTGGGTGCCTTGAGCGTGGCTAAGGACACGAAGCTCGACACCGCAAGCGAAGACGAACTCGAAGACGAGGACGACGGAGTGTAAACCAGTATGTTCATTTCCAATAAATAATGTATTCATAAACATGTGTTTCCTACTAACCTATTGAATTTGATAGTCATTTAGGAACGATTACGTGAGTAATTTGGCTCTTAGAAAGACAGCAAAGACTCCGCCGCAAGTGCGGCAGAGTCTTTGCTGTCTATTTTAAATCAATGATAACGGAGAAATTTATTAGCTTTAGTGTAGCGCTACTCGTCGAAATCAAAATCGTCGTCGAAGTCATCGAAGCCGAACATGGCAGGCTCGGCGAACGCATCAAGTGCGCGGCGCTCCTTCTTCGTAGGTCGGCCCGTGCCGCGTGCGCGGTCTACGAAACCGCTGATGCGACTCATCTCCAGCAGTTCGTACTGCTTCGGGTCGGTCACGTTCTCGTAAATCTCCGGCAGGAGCTTAGCGCCCACGCGCTGCTCTATCGTCTTCAGAACCTTGAACGAGTAGGTAACTGGCGGCTTCTTAACGCTCACCACATCGCCCACCTTCACCGTGCGGCTCGGTTTCACGGTCACTCCGCCCAGCATGACGCGTCCGTTCTTGCAGGCGTCGGCTGCTATGGAGCGTGTTTTGAATATGCGCGCCGCCCACAGCCATTTGTCTATACGTGCTACTTCCATGTTAAAAGTAAAAAAGTAAAAAAGTAAAAGAGTAAAAAGCAAAGGCTCAGAAAGGCTTATTGAGGCTTAAAAAGGCTTAGCTAAACCTAACCTATTTGCTCTTCTTTCCGAGCTTGTTGAACTGGTTCATCGTGATGTTCAGTCCGGCAAGCACAAAGCTCTTTATTATCTCCACTGCCAGGTCTATGCTCGGCTGCAGCGTCTGCATATCCTCAGCGCTGTACTTGCCCAGCACCCAGTCTACCTGCGCGCCACGCTGGAAGTCGGCGCCGATGCCCATGCGCAGACGCGCATACTGCTGTCCGATGAGCTGCTGGATGTTGCCCAGTCCGTTGTGTCCGCCGTTCGATCCGTTGCCCTTCAGACGGAAGTCGCCGAGCGGAATAGAGAGGTCGTCCACAACGACGAGCAGTCTTGTCTGGTCGATATTTTCCTTCTGCAGCCAGTAGCGCACGGCGTTGCCGCTGAGGTTCATGTATGTTGTCGGCTTAAGGATGAACACCTTGCGACCCTTCAGCGAAGTCTCCGCCACGAAGCCGTAGCGCTTGTCCTCGAAGGTGGCGCCCACCGACTTTGCCAGTTCGTCAACGACCATGAAGCCCGTGTTGTGGCGTGTGTGGTCGTACTCGGCGCCGGGGTTTCCCAAGCCTACTATTAAGAATTTGTCCATGATGTTGGGTTGTTGTGATGGGTTGTTGTGATGGGTTGTTATGTTGTTATGTTGAGATTTGTTATGTTGAGGTGTTGAGATTAGCAACATAATTAATCTCAACATATCTCACCATCTCAACATAACACCATTTCAACACATTTCTCACCAAATATAAAAAAGCGCACACGTCGTCGACGCATGCGCTTTTTGTATTTCTATCTGATGTCATTAAGCCTGAGCCTGAGCAGCTGCAGACAGAGCGGCACGTGTCATCTTGATTGAGCAAACGATAACCTCCTTGCCTGTAACGATCTCGAGACCCTCGAAGCTGAGCTGACCGATCTTGATGCTCTTGCCAATCTGGAGAGCAGTAACGTCGATGTCGAGGTGCTCCGGAATCTGCTGGTAAGGAGCCTTAACCTCGATCTTGCGGATAGAGAGGTTCATGCGACCACCGTCACGTACACCCTGTGCCAAGCCAGTGAGCTTAACAGGAATACCGATTGTGATAGGCTTCTGGTCGTTAACCTCGAGGAAGTCTACGTGAAGAACAGCGTCAGTTACCGGGTGGAACTGGATATCCTTGAGGATAGCTGTGTGAGACTCGCCGTCGATAACGAGGTTGATAACATAGATGTGCGGAGTGTAGATAATCTTACGGAGCTCAGTCATAGGAACTGCGAAAGCCATAGCTGTCGGCTTGCCGTCCTGCTCTGCGAGGCCGTAAATGTTGCAAGGAACAAGTCCTTCCTTACGCAATGTCTTAGAAGCTTTCTTGCCAAGGTCTGTACGCTTCTGACCTGTAACGTTAATCTCTTTCATTTGTGTTACTCTAAATTAAGTTGATAAAATAATGTTTATGCCTTAATTCGCCATCACACGAGAATTTTTATATTTCTGTACGGATGTGCTCAAAAAAGCGGTGCAAAGGTACGTATTTTATCCGAATTGAGCAAAAAATACATTAAAAAATACACAATAATGTATGTTTCGCTTGGTAGTTCAGCCAAATTTAGCTATTTTTGCACCTGTTATTGAGACAAGGGTGTCGAAGGTCTGGCTTGCCCAGCGTTTCTTTAATCTATGCAAACAACAGCAAGATACGTATTATAATAAAGTAAGAGAAGGATGATCAACCGCGAATTAATCAGAATTAAGATAGTTCAGTTAACCTACGCATACTATCAGAACGGAAACAAACTCATGGACAGCGCAGAGAAGGAATTGCTTTTCAGTCTGTCTAAGGCTTACGATTTGTACAATTATCTTTTGGAACTCATCGTCGCCGTCACACAGGAAGAACGCAAGCGTGTGGAAGTAGCTACGCAGCGTGCTCTGCGTGAGGGAGCGGAAACGCCGTCACAGAAATTCGCCTATAACAAGTTCGCCGTGCAGCTCGAGGAGAACAAGCAGCTCAACGAGTTCGCCGAGACACAGAAGCAGTCGTGGGCTAACAGCGTGGAGTTCGTGCGCGGTCTGTGCAACCAGATTGAGCAGAGCCAGACATACGCCGAGTACATGGCAGACACAGACAACTCGTACGAGGCCGACCGCGAGGTATGGCGCAAGCTCTACCGTCAGCTCATTCAGGAGAACGAAGACCTCGACCAGCTCCTCGAAGAGCAGAGCCTCTACTGGAACGACGACAAGGAAGTGGTAGACACATTCGTGCTCAAGACCATCAAGCGCTTCGAGCCCGAGAACAAGGCAAAGCAGGAACTCCTGCCCGAGTATAAGGACATCGAGGACAAGGACTTCGCCGTGAAGCTATTCCGCGCAACCATCCTCAACGCCGACCAGTATCAGCGCTACATGAGCGAGACATCGCGCAACTGGGACTTCTCGCGTCTGGCATACATGGACGTAGTGATCATGCAGATAGCCATCGCCGAGATGCTCACATTCCCCAACATACCGGTGAGCGTGACCATCAACGAGTACGTAGAACTCGCAAAGCTCTACTCTACACCGAAGTCGGGCTCGTACATCAACGGTATGCTCGACGCTATCGCACGCTACCTCATGTCTACAGGCAAGCTTCTGAAGACCATCGAGGACCGTCCGCAGCGCCGTCAGGCACCGCGCCGCCCTGCAACACCGCGTCTCAACCGCGCACAGCAGGCTCTCGAAGACGGCGAAGTGCTCCGCACACGCTACGCCGAGCAGGCAGAACAGGCCGCTCAGGAGCAGCCGGACGAGGAGACAACCAGCGCAGAGTAAGCGTAATATAAAAAGAGAAAATTTTAAGAAAACAATAATATTAATGTTGTGATGGGAGATGTTGAAGCGCAGACAAACGTCAACAGCTCAACCGTTCAACCCACAACTTAACTAAAACAAGAAAACAACAATGAACACAACAGTACTCGCTGCTCAGGCAGCACAGCAAGGTGGTGGCATGGGAATGATCATCATGATTTTAGCACTCTTCGTCATCATGTATTTCTTCATGATTCGTCCGCAGCAGAAGCAGCAGAAGAAGATTCGTGAGTTCCAGAACGCACTCAAGGAGGGCGACAAGGTGATGGTAGGTGGTGGCATCCACGCTACAGTACGCCGCGTAGACCTCACAGCCGGCACCGTAGACGTAGAGATCGCTCGCGGCGTTGTCGTTACAGTAGACAAGGCAGGCGTGTTCGCTGACGGCACACAGCAGCCACAGAAGTAATTTAGACACTTCGACCGCCAACGGCTTGAAGTTAATTCATTAATCGATGATTCGATGGAAAAACGCTTGACGCAAATAATAAATATGGTCAGAAACTTCCTGTTCAGCTCAGCTAACAGGGAGTTTCTGACTTTTTTCTTCTTTCTCGTGCTGAGCACCATCTTCTGGCTGATGACGGCGCTCAACGAAACATACGAGAGAGAGGTAAGCGTGCCCGCATACCTTGTGAATGTACCGAAGAACGTCGTGATAACAAGCGACATGGAGGACACCGTGCGTGTCACGGTGCGCGACAAAGGCTTCGCGCTTCTCGCATATATCTACGGCGAAGGCGTGCGTCCGATTAACATCAACTTCCAGTCGTTCGTCACACGTCAGTCGGGCTACGGCGTAGTGCCGTCGCAGGAGCTGATGAAGATGATTAACCAGCGCTTCAGCGGAGCCTCTAAGGTGGTGCAGGTGAAGCCCGACCGTCTCGACTTCTACTACAACTACGGACAGTCGCGCCAGGTGCCAGTTAAGATGGCAGGTATAGTGGTGCCAGGCAAGTCGTTCTACCTTGCACGTACACGCTTCTGGCCCGAGACCGTCACCGTCTACGGCAGCAAGCAGACGCTCGACTCGCTGCGCTACGTGAAGACCGTGCCCATCAACATCACCAACTTTAACGACACGGTTGTAAAGACCGTGGCGCTCGAGAAGATAAAGGGCGTGAAGATTGTGCCCAACACCGTGCGCATCGGACTCTATCCCGACATCCTCACCGAGGAGACTATCGAGGTGCCGGTCACAGCCGTCAACATGCCTGAGGGCAAGGTGCTGCGCTCATTCCCGCAGCGCGTCACCGTCAACTTCATTGTCGGTGCAAGCATGTTCCGCAGCATCTCGTCAGACCAGTTCGCCGTAGTGGTCGACTACAACGAGCTTATCGAGCATCCGTCCGACAAGTGCAACATACATCTGCGCCAATGTCCGCAGGGCGTGCGCAACGCCCGTCTGCAGATGACGCAAGTAGACTACCTTATTGAGGAACAGTAGGCAACAATGAAGATAGCAATAACTGGCGGAATAGGTTCTGGCAAGAGCTATGTCTGCCGACTCTTGGAGCAGCGTGGCATCGAGGTGTACGACTGCGATGCTGCGGCAAAACGACTCATGCGCACCTCCGACAAGCTGCAACAGCAGCTCAAGGCGCTTGTAGGCGACGCTGTCTACTCAGCCGACGGAGTGCTTCAGAAGCCGGTGCTTGCCGAGTTTCTTCTCGCAAGCGAGGCGAACAAGCTCGCCATAAACGACATCGTACACCCCGCAGTGGCAGACGACTTCGCCGCTTCCGGCAAGCAGTGGCTCGAAAGCGCCATACTCTTCGAGAGCGGATTCGACCGCCGCATAGCGTTCGACCATATAGTCTGCGTCACAGCGCCACGCCCAGTGCGCATACAGCGCATCGTGCAGCGCGACAACATCACGCCCCAACGCGCAGCCGAATGGATCGACGTGCAGATGAGCCAGCAGGAAGTGGCGCAGCACAGCGACTTCTGCATACAGAACGACGGCGAGTGCGACCTGCAAGCGCAGATAGACGATATATTAAGACAAATAGCAATCAATAATTAATAATTAAATAAACATTAAAGACAATGGAAACAATTCTTTCAATAGCCGGCAAGCCGGGACTTTACAAACTCGTATCACGTGGCAACCGCAACCTCATCGTTGAGGCTCTCGACGCTACACACCGCCGTATGCCGGCTTTTGCTTCTGACCGCGTAACATCACTCGGCGACATCGCTATGTACACCGACGCAGAGGACATCCCATTGTGGCAGGTGCTGAAGAACCTCGGCGAGAAGGAGCAGTCGAAGGAGTGCTCGCTCAACTACAAGAAGTGCTCTGCTGACGAGCTCCACAACTTCTTTGCAGAGGTATTGCCTGCATACGATCGCGACCGCGTTCACGATTCAGACATCAAGAAGCTCATCCAGTGGTACAACATCCTCGTTAACAACGGTATCACCGACTTCGAGGCTGTGCTTGCACCCACAGAGGGCGACAAAGTAGACGACCGTCAGGAGGCTGAGTAATGGTAAAGGCCGTTAGACCGAAGAAGAACTTAGGGCAGCACTTCCTCACCGACCTCGGCATAGCGAAAGCTATCGCCGACACGGTGGACGCCTGCCCCGACATACCGGTGCTTGAGATTGGACCGGGTATGGGCGTGATGACACAATTTCTCGTCACAAAGCCGCGCCTTGTGAAGGCTGTGGAGATCGACAAGGAGTCGGTGGCTTATCTCAACGAGACGTTTCCGAAGCTCCGCGAGAACATCATCGGCAACGACTTCCTGCGCATGGACCTTAACGAAATCTTCGACGGCAAGCAGTTCGTGCTCACGGGCAACTATCCTTACGACATCTCGTCGCAGATATTCTTCAAGATGCTCGACTACAAGGAGCTTATCCCTTGCTGCACGGGTATGATACAGCGCGAGGTGGCTCTGCGCATCGCGTCTGCACCAGGCACAAAGGCGTATGGCATCCTGTCGGTGCTCATCCAGGCTTGGTACGACGTAGAGTATCTCTTCACTGTCGACGAGACGGTGTTCAATCCGCCTCCAAAGGTGAAGAGTGCGGTGATACGCATGACGCGCAACACCGTGACCGACCTCGGTTGCGACGAGCGTTTGTTCAAGCGCGTCGTAAAGACCGTGTTCAATCAGCGCCGCAAGATGCTGCGCGTCAGCTTGCGCCAGATATTCGGCGGTTCGGCTTCTGCCGAGTTCTACGCACAGGACATCATGACGAAGCGTCCGGAGCAGCTCTCCGTGGAGCAGTTCGTAGAGCTTACGAACATCGTGGAGGCAGAGATGAAGCGTGTAGAAATAAAATAGGGGGTGCACTTGTTTTTTGTTGGTGCACTTATCTCTTTGTTGGTGCAGTTATCTCTTTGTTGGTGCAGTTGAGACAACTGCACCCCCTGATAATAGCACATACTTCTTAGGGGGTGCACTTGTCTCAAGTGCACCAATTTATTAATAATATATACTTCTTAGGGGGTGCACTTGTCTCAAGTGCACCAATTTATTAATAATACATACTTCTTAGGGGTGCACTTGTCTCCGCTCGGCTTTGCCGCTTGCCAGAGCAAGAAGTGCACCAATTTATTAATAATACATACTTCTTAGGGGTGCAGTTATCTCTTTGTTGGTGCAGTTGAGACAACTGCACCCCCTGATAATAGCACATACATCTTAGTGTGTAGTTGAAAAAATCTGCCATATCTACCAGCATCTTACGCAACTCGCACATTATAAGCACAATAAAGGCTGGTAGATAAGTCGCCGGAAGTCTAAATCTTCCAGCCTATCTACCAGCCTTTTTTGTATATCTACCAGCCTATGCCGTTCTGTTTAGCGGCATAGGCATTTTTTTAGCTGTTTTACTTCTGCAGATACTTCTTGCCGTTGATGATAACGATGCCCTTGTAGTCGGCAGCTACACGCTGACCGGCGATGTTGTAGCGTACGTTGTTCTGCGGCTTAACGGTTGTCTGAACGCCGTTGATAGAAGAAGCAGCGTCGTCGAGCACGAAGAGCATCGGCTTGACAGCGTTCTCCTGAGCCTCTTTCCATGCACCGAATGTGGTGAATGTACCGTTGCCTTTACTGCAGCTTCCTTGCTTGCTAATTGCTTCAACTCTAAAACGGCGTGGATGTAAAATTTCTTGTGCTTTTCCCAATGCACTATCTTCACATCCTTGATCATCAAGCGCATTGCACTTTAATCGGTACGAGCAATACTTTGGCCTTTAACCGAATATCCTCGGGAAGTTCAATTCCTTGATAATCAGCTATTGTGCATATTCCCTCGTACCACGCTTATTTTTTGTGTCATTTTGAGGTAGCATTGATAGGACAAAGGTCGGTATAATCAATGAGAAATGAGTAAAAAATGGCACAAAAATAATTCATCCATTAAATTCAATATTATTTTCTTTTAACCATTCCTTAAATTCATTTTCTTGTTTAATATATTCTTCATTAAAAGTTTTTTCAATATATTTTAATGCTTTTATTTCCGTATTATTTAAAGGTTCGTTAGATTCAATATAGGAATGGTTTTCTTTTATCTTGATTCTTGAAATAAACGAACCTTGTTTGAATGGGATGTTATAATTAGTGCTTTCGCTGTTGCAAAAGAAATCATTATAGTATGACTCGCCAATAACTATATCCGAATGTTTGGCTTTTACATCTGAAGTATAATTAAAGCAACCTTCTATATAGACCTGTGGAATTTTTGTAGAGACCATTATGATAACTACAGCTAATCTATCCGTGTATGAAAGCAAATGTATTTGCTGTGTTATATCCTTGAATTTATTTCTATCAATGATTTGATAATGAATGATATCATAAACTGACTCATTTTGTTTTTCATGAGCCAAAATACTCTCTTTGTAGTCTTGATATAAATTCGTTTGTTTGTATAATTCAATATTATTATAGCCGATGTATTCAGCAACAAACTCTTCAGAATATGGTTGTGTTATAAAGTCAGCAGAACGCATCATCAACTCTTCATCCATTAATATAATGGGTAATGGATCGATAGCCAAACGATACATAGCAACAGCACCTATTGCAGCTTTAACAGTTTCTTCGAAGTCTGAAATTATTTTAGAATATATTTTATTTTCACGATGATCTGACCAAGAATAACTTTGTGTTGTGTAAAATGAAGAAAATCCTTGTTTATGTACATACTTATTTGTCTTCTTTTGGATTGTGCGTAAGTTTTTAAAGAATGTTGGTAATTTAGTTCTTATATCTTTAAATACAGGCTCATTGTTTTTTAGGAAACAGACCATCTTACCAGATTCAAAACCAGGTTCTAAAGCCTTCCACTTTTCTAACTTCTCCGGATTGGCTGTTAAATACAGTGTTCCTATTGAAATTTCGATTGATTGGCGCAATGAGTAAAATGCGGCATCAAAAAAACCTTCTTGAAAAAGGTATATAGAATTGGCTATCATTTGAGACGCTTCATCAAAGAACCTATTAGCTCCAAAGGCATCGATTAATCCTGTTTCAGCCCATGTAATATTGTCTATGTCCCAAATGTATTTAGTTGCATTGGGCAATGCAAACTTCCGAACTTTCCAACGTCCTGTTTCAAAGGCTTCTTGTAATTCATCGGATATATTCTTTTCCATACTATACAAAATTTATATTGTGACATTCAGTGACAACTACTTTTTTACAAAGATAATTATAATCATTTAGAAACGAATAGATTTAAATAAAAATGTATATTATATGGGTAAATTTCTGCGAAAATAAGCATTTATAATTCATTTTTATTGCGTATAATCCATGTTTTTCCGCTGAAAACAGTAACTTTGCAGCAAATTTAGAAAATAAAAAGCAATGGCCTCTAAACTCAATCGTATAAAAACAGCCTTGGTAGACAATGGCAAAACAAACAAGTGGCTTGCTGAGCAGCTGGGCAAAGATCCGGCAACGGTGAGCAAATGGTGTACAAATGCTTGTCAGCCTTCATTAGAGACACTCATGCAGATAGCAAAGCTGCTGAATGTGCAGGTGGATGATTTGCTCAGATTTGACGAGTTGCCCGAAATCGAAAAAACGTTATTGCGTAAAAACATACTTCAATGATAACAGAACATTCTTTATATATAGGTGCTTCTCAGCACATGACATTTACAGAGGACAATAGCATCGATTTAGTTGTCACCTCTCCTCCTTATCCGATGATAGAAATGTGGGACGATGTAATGTCAAGTCAAAATCATCGGATTTCCGACAATCTTGAAGAAAAACCGGAAGAAGCATTTGAACTGATGCATCAAGAGTTGGATAAGGTTTGGAAAGAATGCTTCCGTGTATTGAAAATTGGTGGCTTTCTTTGTATTAATATTGGTGATGCTACTCGTACTATAAAAGGAAATTTCACTCTTTATAATAATCATAGTCGCATATCAAAAGCCTGTGTTGATTTGGGATTTGTAGGACTTCCTAATATTATTTGGCGGAAACAGACAAATGCACCCAATAAGTTTATGGGTAGTGGTATGCTGCCTTGTGGGGCATATGTCACACTTGAACATGAATGGATATTGATATTCCGCAAAGGTGGCAAACGAGAATTCAAGAAGGCAGATGCGAAACTTAGTCGAATGAAAAGTTCTTTCTTTTGGGAAGAGCGCAATGTGTGGTTTTCTGATATTTGGGATGTAAAGGGAACGAAGCAGAAAATGCGAAAAGATTCTTCTCGCGAACGTAGCGCAGCTTATCCATTTGAGGTGCCTTACCGACTAATTAATATGTTCTCACAAAAAGGCGATATGGTATTAGACCCTTTTTTGGGAACTGGCACAACTATGAAAGCCGCTATGCTGTTGGGACGCAATAGTTGTGGCTATGAGATAGACCCAAAGTTTGAAATTATTATACGTGAAGGTATAGATGAATTGGATATTGACATGTGCAATAATCTTATAAAAAGTAGATTTGATGCGCACAAGGAATTTATTGCGAACAGAAAATCCTCTGGCAAGGAAATAAAGCATTTTAATGAAACCTTGAATTGTGAGGTGATGACGAGCCAAGAAAAGGAATTAGAATTGAATTATCTTGAAAGCATTAGCGAAGACAAAAATACTGGTACATATAAGGTTGTGTACGAGAATCATTCTGATTTGACTACACTTCCTTTCACACATACATTTTTCAAAAAAGCAAAATAAGTATGGCCACAAAGCATATTCTCATAAATGGAGACAGTCGCAATATGTCATTGATTCCCAACAAATCGGTGCAACTTATAGTGACTTCACCACCTTATTGGCAGCTTAAAGATTATGGGACTGATGGACAAATAGGATTTAAAGACTCTTATGAGGGATATGTAAACAACTTGAATCTTGTATGGAGTGAGTGCTTCCGAATCTTGGAATGTGGATGCCGCTTGTGCATAAACATAGGTGACCAGTTCGCACGTTCAGCTTACTATGGCAGATATAAAGTTGTGCCAATCCATACTGAAATTGTAAGGTTCTGTGAAACAATAGGATTTGACTATATGGGGAGTATTGTATGGCAAAAGCCAACGTCCATGCATACTACAGGCGGCGGAAATGTTATGGGAAGTTTCCCTTATCCACGTGGTGGTATTGTCAAGGTTGACTATGAGAATATTTTATTGTTCAAGAAAACAGGCAAGGCTAAACCAGTATCAAAGGATATAATGGAAAAGTCTAAACTGTCCGTGGAAGAATGGAATGAATATTTTTCTTCACACTGGACATTTTGTGGTGCTCGACAAGACAAACATATTGCAGTCTTTCCAGAAGAATTGCCAAAACGCTTAATAAAAATGTTCTCGTTTGTTGGAGATACTGTTCTTGACCCATTTATGGGAAGCGGAACCACAGCATTGGCAGCAAGCAATTTGAACAGGAACTCGATAGGGTATGAAATCAACAAGGATTTCCGAATATTTTATGAGGAAAAAGTTGTACTCGTCAATAAGAGTACGAACAATATATTTAAAATGATTGAAGATTCTTCAAATGTTGATTTGAGCAGACTATCAGAAAATTTGCCGTATAAATTTGTAGACGTGCACAAACTTGACAACTTGGTTGATGTTAAAAAGAATACTTTTGGCAGTAAGTTTGAAACGAACAAGTCTGTTTTAGAAAACAAAGGTAACTTGTTCGATTCTATATTCCTATATATGGAAGAAAACGAGCCAATGGTCTTAGTTAATCATGCAAGAATAGAACTTAGAAAACTTATGATTCAAAAAGGCATTTGTTATTTACGAGCAGGAGACAGTAAAGGTTCTGTCTTGGTGCAACCAGGATTTGAGCGCATGCAATATGTGCTATTGCATACAGCAGGTAATGAACCGCAGTTATTCAAGTTAAAGACAAAGGGCAAATTCCAAATTTGGACAAAAGAAACGTTAATAGAAAAAGGGTTCAACCCTCATAGTTCACCTTATTACGTGGTACTACATTTCGACAACTCGCATTCCATTCCGATAAACAATATCCCAAATCTTAAAGAGGATAAAAATACATATCGTGCAAAAATAAAGAAACTTAGCGAGTTTGTACAACAATAATTGTAAAGGAACAGGCTTTAGAAACCTGTTCCTTTATAATATCCTACTGAAATTCAATGGGATTGTATTCAATGCTTATGCCATCTTTCTTTTTGTCGTAATATACAATAGGAACATCAATTACTTCAGAAAGATGTGCTTCTAATTTGTATGTTGCAGCTTTTATTTGCAGAGGCTTGTCGCCAATGAAGCCATCAATACCTTTTGCTTCTTCCTCTGGATTAGCTTCTCTCCAATCTTTATTCAGTTGGCTGGCTATTGCGGATATTATGGCTGTTTGGAATTTCATGCCACAATAGGTCTTACCATAGACAAGGTCTTTCACCCAATTTTCAACCATGTCTTTTGTAATCGCGTTGAATGCGCCTTTCATGGTCTCGTACATGGTCCACACTTTTTCCGTGGCATCATTTATGGCATTAGGATAACGCTCCGTATACCATGCTATCCATTCATTAATGCTTTTACCATCAAACTCTTTGACAAGTTCTGACATCTGACCAACAACCTTAGGACGTGTACCGCCAGCATTGCTGTTCACCAAGTTTATAAACTGGGTGACATACTTTGGAAACTCATAATGAGGAGCATTTGATAATTCGGACACCTCATCATTTGAAATTTTAAACTTCTTCATGGGCTAATAGCAATTATTGTGTTTAAAATAGTTCTTTTACATCTATTCCCAAACCATTTGCTATCCTATAGATACAAATTAGGGATGGGTTACGTTCAAGTCGCTCCACCATACCGATGTAAGTACGATGAAGTCCTGCTCTTTCTGCAAGTTTCTCCTGTGAGATGCCTTGCTCTTCTCTGAGAACACGCACTCTTTGGGCGAACCGCTCTAAATATTCTTTGTCCTCTTGCATACAAATGTATTATAGTTAATTGTATACAATATAACAGGTTGTCAACATACAATTGTGTGCAAATGGTGCAGATAGAGTGATTTCAGTCACTTAATGATGTTTTTGTTGGAGTATATGTTGATATTTTAACATATATTTTAACTTTGTGATAGAGCAAATTCTTCTTGCCATATAACATTGGTTACTTAAATATTAATTTTAACCATTAAACATGTACATCGCAATGATGTTAGTGGATGGTGAGATCTTGTCTTCGCATATATTTGGGGTGACATAAAATGGAGGATATGCAAAAGCTTGCTCCCAGAAGGAACTTCTTTTGAAGTGGCATCCTATTGCGGTTTTCAAAACCGGTAATTAGGCTTACCAATTTAGAAAATCGTCGTTTTGAGACATCGAGCAAGCTCGGTTAAAAGATAAAAGCCAATGCTCTTTATGAATTCTGAATGAGAAACACATTGGGCGTTGGCTTGATATTTATGCACAACTTTTTTTCTTTGAAAAATGGTCTATTGCACCTTGAAGCTATCTATAAGCACAATAAAGGCTGGTAGATAAGTCGCCGGAAGTCTAAATCTTCCAGCCTATCTACCAGCCTTTTTTGTATATCTACCAGCCTATGCCGTTCTGTTTAGCGGCATAGGCATTTTTTTAGCTGTTTTACTTCTGCAGATACTTCTTGCCGTTGATGATAACGATGCCCTTGTAGTCGGCAGCTACACGCTGACCGGCGATGTTGTAGCGTACGTTGTTCTGCGGCTTAACGGTTGTCTGAACGCCGTTGATAGAAGAAGCAGCGTCGTCGAGCACGAAGAGCATCGGCTTGACAGCGTTCTTCTGAGCCTCTTTCCATGCACCGAATGTGGTGTATGTACCGTTGCCGTACTGTATGAACTGACCGTTGTTTGTAATGGTGAATGTGCCGTTCTCTGCAGGCTCTACAGTCCAAGCCTTAGCCTCGTCGCCGAGCTGGAATGAAGCGTGCGAACCATCTGAGTAGAGGTAGTAGCCGTTAGCGTCCTTGATAGCGTATCCGCCCTCAACGCCCTCGAATGTGAATGCGTCGTTGTACGAAGACTTGATCTTGAGCTCGTCAACGATGCCGTCAACCTTGAAAGAGTTGAGGTAGCCGTACGGCTTCTCTGCGTTGTACTTAACCGGAGCAGCATAGTAAGTCTTCTCGTCGCGCTGAGCAACGATGAGGTAGTCCTTGCCAGCCTCTACAGCAGTAGCCTTCTTGTATACGTTCATGTGGTAAACATAAACTGTGCAGGTAGCAGTGCCGGCGTTGAAGTCGTCGTTCTCCTCAGCAGAAGCAGTGATGACAGCCTTGCCCTCCTTGCCAGTAGCAGCGATGACGCCCTCAGCGTTTACGGTAGCTACCTCCTCGTTGTCAGAAACGAACTTCACGGCAGCTGTTGTTGCCTTTGTGAATGTAGGAGCAGTGAATGTTGTGCCGAGCTCGTAGTTGACAGTTGTCTCAGAGAAAGTCAAGCCTGCAGCCTTCTTTGTAGAGCCAGCCTCACCGCTGACAGTTACCTCGATGGTAGTAGCGCGAACCTGGTTCGACTCTGCTGTGAAGTTAACGGCAGCAGCGTTGCCTACCCATGTGCCGATCTTGCCCTCGTAAGAGTAGCCGTCCTGAGCAGCGAAGCAGCCAGGACCCTGCTTTGTTGTGCCGTTAGCTGTACATGTGAACACGATCTGTGTGATGTTGCCAACAGTAGAAGACACTGTCAGTATGTTACCCTTGTAGATACGGAACTGACCTCCGTTATACAGGTTGCCTGCACCAGATGTAGACGTGCCCTTGTCGATGGAGAGAGTGATGCCATCCTTAGTAACAGTAGCTGTCTCGCCACCTTCGAAGTCTGTAGCATTGAGAGTGATAACGCCTGCGAATGCCGTGCTGCAAACGAGCATAAGCATGGCCATGAATGCGTAGCGTAAAGTTTTAACCATAGTGTTTGAATTTTGAGTTTATAAATGTTTAGAATTACATTGCAAAGATATACATTCTAAGCGAGAAAAGCAATTACAATAAGGTGAAAAATCCAGTACAATTCAAAAAACTCTGCTAATTCTTTGGGCGTTTCATTAAAATAGTTTAACTTTGCCTATGCGTTAATGCAAAGCAACATTATTATTCATTTTAAAAACCCCTGTTTATTGCCTATCGAAGCACATTTACTTAACAAAAAACGATTAAGAAAATGAAGAATTTAAAGGATATGACCGACGAGGAGTTGGCCTTATCATACGTCGATGGGAATAACAAGGCTTTCGATATGTTGCTTTCGCGCAATCAGCAGAACCTTTTCTCATACATCCTTTTCGTGGTTCACGACCGCGAGACCGCCGATGACATCTTCCAGGAGACCTTCATAAAGGTTATCACCCGTCTCCAGGAGGGTCGCTACGTCGTCAGCGGCAAGTTCGGCGCGTGGGTGATGCGTATCGCCCACAACGCCATCATGGACTGGTATCGCGACCAGTCGTCGCGTTGCATCGTGAAAGCCGGAAAGGACAACGACCTCTCTAATATAGGTGGCGACGACCTTGTGGAGGGCAACATCGAGAACACCTACGTCAACCGTCAGGTGATGAGCGACGTGCGCCGTCTTCTCGACATGCTGCCGCCCATTCAGCGCGAGGTGGTGTACATGCGCTTCTACCAGCAGCTCTCGTTCAAGGAGATTGCCGACACCACGAGCGTGAGCATCAACACCGCACTCGGACGCATGCGCTACGCCCTGCTCAATATGCGACGCATGGCGAAGAGCAACGGCATCTCGCTGCAGCTGATGTAAGGTGAGGTGTAGCTTTTACTTACAGTAGGAGGCTACGGCAGGAATGCCGTAGCCTCCTACGATTTGCATTGTTAGCTGTTCAATTTGCCAATGTTACCACGAACTGGTAGCCGTGTTTTTGCTATGCGGTAATGATGTTACCGGTTTGCGGTAATGGTGTTACCAGTTTGCGGTAAATGTGTTTTTTTTCAGTTTCTCAGGCAAGGTTTTCTATCTATTGCGATTTAATGGGTTGAAACCGATTCTTAAATCGGCAGAAACAATAAGCATAAAGATAGAAAACCAATAAAGAAAAGTGATATGAAAACAAGAAAACTCTCTGTTTTAGTCTTGGGCTTCTTAGCCTCAGTGTTCGCTCTGAGTTCATGCGATATGGATTCGGACAACTACAATGTGCAGCGTCCTACTGCGCTCGTCACCGTATATCCCGTCACCTCCGAGTCGTTCCGCATGCAGCTCGACGACCAGACCGTGCTCTTTCCTACCAACATGAAGGCTTCGCCCTTCGGCGAGAAGAAGGTGCGTGCGCTCGTGAGCTACGAGTACGAGGAGGGCGCCACAGGCAACCTGCGCAACGTGCGCGTCAACTGGATTGACAGCATACGCACCAAGCAGCCCGTCGTGTCGAAGGGCAGCGACGACGAGAAGCTGTACGGCAACGACGGCGTAGAGATTGTGCGCGACTGGGTGACGGTGGCTGAAGACGGCTACCTCACATTGCGCCTGCGCACCATCTGGGGCGGCGGCAAGCACATCATCAACCTCGTGGGCGGCGTCAACAAGGATAATGTATACGAGTTCGACCTGCGCCACAACGCTCAGGGCGACATCAGCGGCGTGCTGGGCGACGCGCTCATCGCCTTCGACCTCAACAGCATGTGGCCCGACCATCCCGAGGAAGTGAAGATAAAGCTCAACTGGAAGTCGTTCAGCGGCAAGAAGTCGATGGAGTTCCCGCTGAAGATGCACAGCGACAAGAGCGTGATTGTAACAGGCGACATAGCGAAGTCGCGTTTCGTCGATTAACCTTTCACCACATAAACCCTCAGAATGTTCCGATTCTCATTTCACAAGTCTGATAGCGAGGAGCGCCTGCTGCAACGCATGCAGCAGGGCGACACGTCTGCCGCGGAGCCGCTCTACCGGCTCCACGTGCGCTATCTGTCTGCCTTGTGCTCGCGCTATCTCACCGATGATGAGGACATAAAAGACGTTCTGCAGGAGTCGTTCCTGAGGATATTCTCCTCGGTAGCCTCCTTTGAGTATCGCGGCAAGGGATCGCTGAGGGGCTGGATGGCGAAGATTGCGCTCAACGAGACGCTGAAGTTTCTGCGCGCCCGTAGTCGGCTCGACTTCGTAGACATAGCCGACCTGCCGCATGACGTGCCCGACACCGACCTGCAGACCGAAGGCATACCCACCGACGTGCTCCACCGCTTCGTGCGCGAACTGCCCGACGGCTACCGCACGGTGTTCAACCTCTACGTCGTCGACGACAAGAGCCATAAGGAGATAGCCTCGCTGCTCGGCATAAAGGAGAGCACGTCGGCATCGCAGCTGCACAAGGCGAAGGCGATGCTCGCAAGAAAGATAAAACAATACAGAACCAGTAATTCCTTTCTACTATGAAGCGAAATTGGAAAGAAGACATACACGACCGCCTCGGTAACTTCGAGACCGATGCTCCAGACGGACTTTGGGAAGCCATACACCAGCGTATGGCTCAGACGGAGTCTGCCCAGACGGAGAAGCGCCAGACGCCTTTCGTCCTGCAGCCCGCTCTGCGCCGCACGGCGTGTGCAGCCGCAGCGTGTCTTGCCCTTGTTGCGGGATACCAGTATTTCGCCGACGGCGGAAAGGAGATTGCCAGCGGAGTGAATGTGGCTCAGGGCAGAGTAGCCGATATTTCGACGAACCGACATGTGGCGAAGAACGCCGTCGCACCCGCCGCTACGGTGTATGCGCAGACGCAGAACAGCCCCGCCGTTCTGCAACCGAACGGTAGGGTAGAGCAGACAGCCGACGCTATCGCGCAGCCGACGCAAAACGGCGAATCTGCACAAATCTCAACACCTCAACATCTCAACACCTCAACATCACAACGTCACAACCCCTCAACATCACAACCCCACAACCCCTCAACATCCCAACATCTCAACCCCTCAACATCACAACCCCACAACACCTCAACATCACAACCCCTCAACCCCTCAACATCTCTGCTTGCATACACGCCAGCCGACAACAGTCGGGGCAGGCATGAAGGCGCGGCGGCTCGCTGGACACTATCCACCAGCGCCACGACCGGCATGGGCGCATCGTCAGTCACCAATTCTACCGCTACGTATGTCGAAGCCGTAGGTCCAGACGACGTGATATGGGCAGACAATCCGCAGCTCGGCATCGGCATCTTCAACCAAGGCAAGAGCGTGAAGACCGAGTACAAGCACCGGCTGCCGGTGCGTGTAGGGCTCAACGTCGCTTATCGCCTTACAGACCGACTCAGCGTGGAAAGCGGCGTGAGCTACACGCGACTCTCCTCAGACATGAAGGACGGCACAAAGGACAACTACTCGTCGGGCAGTCAGAAACTCGACTACATCGGCGTTCCGCTCAACGTGAAGTATCGCGCCTTCGGCTATCGCCGACTGAGCGTCTACGCCTCAGCCGGACTGCTAACAGAGAAGTGCGTGTCGGGCAAGACGACACACGAGTACGTGATAAGCGGCGAGAAGAAGAAGCACGAGACCGAAGATGTGGCTGCGAAGCCTTGGCAGCTCTCCGTCAACGCAGCCCTCGGAGCACAGTTAGACGTGCTCCGCAATGTGGGCGTCTACGTCGAGCCAGGCGTGAGCTACTACTTCGACGACCGCTCCCCACTCAGCACGATATACAAGGAGAAGCCCCTCAACTTCAATCTGAATATGGGTGTTAGATATACAATAGGTAAATAGAGAAACAAGGCTTCGCATGGAAGCAACAAAAAACGGAGGCCCGTAGGTCTCCGTTTTTTATGTCGGTTGAAGCCAATCGCTTCAATATGTTTAATATCTGTTAGAGGCAATGCTTCAGACCGTGTATCGTAGCGATAGGGTCTGCAGCCTTGAACACGTAGCTGCCGCTCACGAGCACGTCGGCACCAGCAGCCACGAGCAGCGGAGCCGACTTGTCGTCTACGCCGCCGTCTATCTGTATGAGAGCCTTGCTGCCCGACTCGTCGATGAGGCGGCGCAGGCGCTTCGTCTTCTCTACCGAGTTGGGTATGAACTTCTGTCCGCCGAAGCCCGGGTTGACGCTCATCAGTAGCACCATATCCACATCGCAGATGATGTCCTCGAGCATGCTCACCGGAGTGTGCGGGTTGAGCGTCACGCCTGCCTTCATGCCTGCAGCGTGAATCTCCTGAACGGTGCGGTGCAGGTGAGTGCACGCCTCGTAGTGTACGTTCATCATCATGGCGCCCGTAGCAGCCACCTGCTTGATGTAGTTCTCAGGATGCACAATCATCAGGTGAACGTCGAGCGGCTTCTTGCACTCCTTTGCAACAGCCTGTATGACGGGGAATCCGAACGAGATGTTAGGCACGAACACGCCGTCCATGATGTCGAGGTGCAACCAGTCGGCCTCGCTGCGGTTTATCATGTCGATGTCCGAACGCAAGTCGATGAAGTTCGCTGAGAGAAGCGAAGGTGATATGAGAGTTTCCATTCCTGTTTATTTTATTTACTTTCTTTGTTTACGTTGTTTTCTTTTTTTAGAGTGTTGTTGGAGGTGTTGTGTTAGCTAACGCAATAAGGCTTATTGCGGTTGTTAGCCTGCGCCAGTCTGTAGGAGTAGGCTATCTGTCGGATAAAGCTCAGCGTCTTTTCCGAAGGCTGTAGTTCTTCTTTAGTAAAATACTTCATAGGCAGAGCTATTTTATACGTTTTAGAGATGTTTTATATTTAGTAAACGCAAGCCTTCGGTGTTTATTACATATTGAGGCGAATATTTTTATGCGTGATTCGTTCTCGTGTTATTCCGGCAGCGCTGGAGTGCTGTTTAACGCAAGCAGCGAGCACTCGGAGATATTCATTTCTGTTTTTTATCCAAATTGGCTTATAATTCGGAAATTTTATCTAAATTTGCCATTGCATATAAGAGTTTTGCTTGTTGAATTTTGCGACACTAAGATAAGTGAAAATTCTGGCATGACAAAATCCTGAGTCGCTCGGCTTTTCCGCTTAGCTAGTCTAAGAACTTTTTGTTGCTCAGGTGCTTAAAAAGTTTAATTTATAATAGTGTTGCGTAATTAAGGCTTATGAAAATGCTTTTCAGTTTATTGGCTTTTTTGTTTGCAGCATGCGTCCATTCCCAAGAGGTGGTGGACACGGTAAGTGTGCGTGTACAGTATCGTGCATTGTATAAACATACGCAGGAGCAAAAGGAAGCGTATGATGATATAAATCTGTTGGATATAGGGAGACATTCGTCTCGGTTTTATAGCCAAAGGTTTGAGCAGTTTCTGCATCAGCGTGATTCTTTGGAGAGTGTGAATGCCGACCCTATGAACTATTTGCAGTTCCTGGCAAATACGTTTGGCTCTAAGAAAGGACGCGAGTATGAAGTTTATAAGCACATTCCACAGAAGGGCACTCTCACTTATACGGATGTCCTGCACAATGACTTTTTCTTCTGTTATGAGGAATCCATTCCGACGTTTTCTTGGGAACTTGCCGATGGTGACACTATTATTATAGGTTATCCCTGCCATAAAGCCGTTTGTCAGTTCCGTGGGCGCACTTGGACAGCGTGGTATTCGTTGGACCTGCCTTTTGATAATGGTCCATGGAAGTTAGGTGGTTTGCCCGGACTCATATTGGCGGCTTCTGAAAGCCGACATGAATTCTCGTTTGTTGCTACAGGCATAGAGCAGATGCGGCAAACAGCAACCATCAGCTTTCACCCCAAGCGTTACTTGCGTTCAACTCCTGCCAAGTTGCAACGTCTGCTTGAAGATTACTGGAAAGACCAATGGAATACTACAAACCGCTTGCAAGGCAGTGAATATAGCGAACCGCCTAAGGCACAACGGACTTTCAATGCATGTTTAATGGACAAATATGAATAAGTGATATGTAATAACCATTTGGAAAGCAATGAGATATGCCATATTTTTCATACTTCTGCTAACAAATCTTTCGCTCTATGCACAAACCTTCACAGGAAAGGTGAAGGGTAAGAAAGGAGAACTCTTGGTAGGTGCCTCTGTTGTGGCATCGACTGAGAGCAAGTCAACCGTGGCGTATTGTCTCACAAGCGATAAGGGTGAATATAAGCTGACTATTCCTAAAGGGAAAAATCCTGCAAGCATAATGGTAAGTTATATTGGTTATCAGAAGAAGACAATTCCGTTTGCTGATTTGAAGGATGGCATGACTATCACGTTGGTAGAAGGTGGCTTCAAGCTAAAGGAAGTAAAGATAAAAGCGGAGCGTATAAAGAGTACGGGAGACACGCTCACATATTCGGTTGCTGGTTTCCGCCAGGGGCAAGACCGAAGCATTGCCGATGTAATAGCCAAGATGCCAGGTCTTGAAGTAAAAGCTGACGGCAAGGTGGAATACCAAGGAACACCTATCAATAAGTTCTATATCGAGGGACTTGATTTGATGGGGTCGCAATATGGTGTAGCCAACCAAAACATCTCAGCTGATAAGATAAAGAGTGTGCAGGTGTTGGAGAATCATCAGTCGGTGAAGTCGTTGCGTGGCGTAGCATTTAGCGAGCAAGCTGCTCTCAACCTTGTATTGAAGGATGATGCCAAAGCTGTTTGGACGGGGACGGCTGACATTGGTTTGGGTTATGGTGATGATTTTCTATACGACTGCCGACTGATGGGTATGCGTTTCAACAAGAAATATCAGACGCTGATGATGTACAAGAACAACAACATAGGCAAGCAACTTGACAATGAGGTGCTCGACCTTGCTGCATTGTTGAAGGGAAGAACAGGCTCTGAATCGGGCTTTCTCTCAATGATGTCGGTCGCAGCTCCCGACCTTGCAGACAACCGCTATACTTTCAACAATAGTCATCTTGTTGCCGGCAACTGGCTTTGGAAGACTGGCAAGGATTCGGAACTGCGTGTGCAAGGCAATGGATTTATAGACAAGACCGATATGCAGGACTATAGGTCATCCACTTATCTCACCCTTGCCGACATGCCTGTCATCGTTGAGGAACAGAATGTCAGCAACACCCGAAGCGAATGGAAGGGTGAGGCTAACTATCAGTACAACGGCAGCAAGAGTTTCATCAAGAACAACCTTAAAGGTTATATAGACTTCAATAAGAGTGTCGGCACGATGATGTACAATGGACAGCGCGCCGACATGATGGTGAAGCCGCACAAGCGCAGTATTACTGAGGATTTTCAGATGTCGCACACAACGGCAAAGGGCAACATATACAACATTGACAGTTATTGGACCTACAGCTATCTGCCAGGACAGTTGCTCACCATTGGTGGAATGACAGAACGGCTGAATCTCGGTTTCTTCTCCACACAGAATGAAATACAATATAAACTGAAAGTCGGCAGACACTATCTCAACAATGAATTGGGAGTGAACTACGACTATCAGAGCATTGGTGTGGCAATGGACGAGGAAGCGGAGAAAACGAATATGTATCAGTTGCTTCGCACATATTGGTCTCCTTCAATGTCGTTCCTTTTCGGAAAGCATAGGATAGGAATAAAGTCGAAGATAAGTTATGCCCGTCAGTCTTACCGTGAGTCAAGAAGCAATCATCTGTGGATAGACCCTTCGGTGGGTTGGAATTGGAAGGCAACGGTTGTTTCTGAATTTTTGGCTAATGTTGGTTATGCTAATGCGCCATTGATGGGAAGGTCTATCTATGACACTCCTATCTTCACAAGCTATCGCACGCAGAAAGTGAATAGAGGCAAGACGGATGCTACTCACTCTCTTCATGCAACGGCAGCATATAAATACACCAATCCTGTGTCGGGACTGTTCTTTAATATTCGTCCTTCATATAATAGAATGTCGGGAAACATCCTTTACGAGAGTGCGATGAACGGCAATATCTACACCATGACTGCTACCGACAAGGAATATGCCATGCAGACAATAGGCGTTTCTGGTCGTGTAAGCAAGTCTTTTGGATGGGCAAAGACACTTGTCGGTATTGGCGCCTCACACAACATCACAGATTATAATATGCTTGTGTCGGGCATTGTGAATGACGCACGTATGAACACAACCGCCGTTTCGTTCAACTACTCATTGCGTCCAGCGAGATTTCTTTCTGTTGAGGGTAAGTCGAATGTGAACATTTACAAGCAGAAGAACCTCACGTCTCCCGAACTCTCTTCCGACCCCACAACCGACTGGGAACATTTTCTTAAACTGTATGTATTCCCTGCCAAAGGATGGATGCTGAGCGTGAAGAACGAACTCTTCCATACCAACAACAAGAGCATCGGCATAAATCACTTTCTGGACATTGCTATTGGCTATAAGGCTAAGCGTTGGGAGTTCTCCGTTACAGCAAACAACCTTATTGGCACTTCAGAGTTTGAACGCAGAAGTCTCGGCAACACAATTGAGTCGTATAGCGTGACACGCTTACGTCCAAGGGAATTTCTCGCCAAATGGAGTGTGGATTTGTAAACTAAAGAGGTTTTCAAATACCGTAAAGGTTATTGGTTAACATGACAATTCGAACAGATTACACCTGCCCATGCACACTCTATGATTGTCTTGCGGAGATATTCATTTTTGTTTTTTATCCCAATTGGCTTATAATTCGGAAATTTTATCTAAATTTGTAAAACAATAAAACAACCGAAATATGAAGACAATCAATACACGCCGCAGCATCCGCAAGTATACCGATGCTCCGGTAAGCGAGAAGCTGCTGCGCCGCCTGCTCAGCGAGGCGGAACGCACGCAGACAATGGGTAACCTGCAGCTTTACAGCGTAGTAGTGACACGTTCTGAGGAACAGAAGCGCCGCCTCGCGCCGGCACACTTCAACCAGCCGATGGTGGAGGGAGCGCCCGTAGTGCTCACGTTCTGCGCCGACTACCGCCGCACCACGCTTTGGGCAAAGAATCGCAACGCCGACCCCGGCTACGACAACATGCTCTCCTTTCAGAACGCAGCCACCGACGCGCTGCTTTTCTGCCAGACCTTCTGCAACCTTGCTGAGGAGGAGGGCCTCGGATGCTGCTTCCTCGGCACTACGGTCTACATGCCGCAGATGATTATCGACGTGCTGCAGCTGCCCGAACTTGTGGTGCCCGTGGCTACCATCACGCTCGGCTGGCCCGACGAGCAGCCTGCGCTCACCGACCGACTGCCCCTCGACGCCATCCTGCACGAGGAGACCTACACCGACTATACACCCGAGCGCATCGACCGCTTCTATGCCGAGAAGGAAGCGCTGGAGGAGAATCGCGAGTTCGTGCGCTTGAACGGCAAGCAGACCCTCGCGCAGGTGTACACCGACTGCCGCTACACACGCAAGGACAACGAGGCTATGTCTGCAGGACTGCTGGAGGTGCTCAAGAAGCAGGGCTTCTTACGTTGATGGGCTCCGACCCACAAGCCGAAACCATAACAAGTATTTAGATATAACAATGAACAAAGACACGTTCGACAAGCCGCTCTCGCTCCTTGAGCTTAACTCGCTCGTTGCAGCCGTCGTAGACATCAGTCTGCCCGACGAGTACTGGGTGGAGGCAGAGTTGTCTGAGGCGCGCGAGGTGCGCGGACATTGCTACATGGAGCTGGTGGAGAAGGACGAATTCTCCAACACGCCCACGGCTCGCGCCTCAGCCAAGTGCTGGGCGTCGCGGTGGTCGCTGCTGCGCCCCAAGTTCGAGCGCATCACTGGTCAGCGGTTGCACGCCGGAATGAAGGTGCTGCTGCGCGTGCGTGCGCAGTTTCATGCCGCCTACGGCTTCTCGTGGATAGTGAGTGACATCAATCCCGAGTACACGATGGGCGACCTGGCACGCCGCCGACAGGAGATAGTGCGACAGCTGAAGGCAGAAGGCGTGTTCGACCTGCAGAAAGAGCTGCAGCTGCCGATGTTCGCACAGCGCATTGCCGTCATATCGAGCGAAGGAGCAGCCGGCTACGGCGACTTCTGCCGCCAGTTGCACGACAATCAGGCAGGATATATATATAAGGTGGAACTCTTCGGCGCCGTCATGCAGGGCGAAGCCGTGGAGCAGAGCGTGATTGCCGCCCTCGGACGCATATACGAGCGCGTGGACGACTTCGACGCCGTGGTGATAATACGCGGCGGAGGTGCCACGAGCGATATGTCGGGCTTCGACACACTCGCCCTGGCAGAGAACGTAGCCAACTTCCCGCTGCCCATCATTACCGGTATCGGTCATGAGCGTGACGAGTGTGTGCTCGACATGGTGGCGTTCGCACGCATGAAGACGCCCACCGCCGCAGCCCAACATCTCATCGACAATCTGCAGCGCACAGCGCAGCTCATCGACCAGGCAGCCGACCGTATAGCCGACCGCGTGAAGCGCCGCATGGACGTGGAGCGTGTGCGTCTGGCGTCGATGGCGGAGCGCATACCGATGCTCTTCTCGCTTGTGAAGACGAAGGAGTGGGGCAGGGCCGACCGCCTCATGCAGCGCATTGCCACCGCCGTGAGCCGACGCATCGTGACGGCGGAGACGCAACTCGACACCCTGCAGCACACCATAGAGACCGCATCCAAGCGCAAGATAGACACCGAGCATCACCGCCTTGAGCTGCTCGCGCAGCGCGTTGAGGCAGAAAACCCCGAACGCCTTCTGCGCCGCGGCTACAGCATTACGACCTACAACGGCAAAGCCGTGCGCGACGCCGCACTACTGCCGAAGGGTGCGCTGGTGGAGACGCATGTGGAGAAAGGAAAGTTCAAGTCAAGAGTAGAGTAGTAGGAGGCTACGACATTGGCTTTCCGCTATGCGCCGCTGACTTTCAGTTCTTGTCGTAGCCATGCAGCCCCTAAGAAATATGTGCTATTATCAGGGGGTGCAGTTGTCTCAACTGCACCAACAAAGAAACAACTGCACCCCCTTAAAGATAGCTTTGTAGGCTTGGTTGGTGCAGTTCTTGCTCTGGCAAGCGGCAGAGCCGAGCGGAGGCAGCTGTAATATAGGGGGTGCACTTGTCTCAAGTGCACCGATCAATTAGTCTTTTGTTTGGTTGGTGCAGTTGAGACAACTGCACCCCCTGGGAGACAACTGCACCTCCTTACAGCCCCACACACTAATAAAAACAACAACCCAAATGCCCAAAGAACAGAAATATGAAGCGGCGATGCGCCAGTTGGAAGACATAGCCGCAAAGATGGAGAACGGCGAGCTCGACATCGACTCGCTCAGTGAACAACTCAAGACCGCGCAGAAGCTGATAAAGCAATGCAAGGACAAACTCACGAAGACCGACGAGGACATACGCAAGATTCTCGGCGCAGAAAATTGACAACGCAGTCCGCAACCGTCTTTTTTGTGCTAATAATCTCTAATCTGCGGCAAATAGTTGCAGGTTTGTTTTATTATTATTACTTTTGCCTGCGGTTAGGGGAGCATATCCCCGCTATGAAAAAGAAACGTATTAAAACCTAAAGTTTTATGAAAGATATAGCATGGTCTGAGTTGTCGTTCGGCTATATGCCTACCGACTATAACGTGCGCTGTTGCTACCGCAATGGCAAGTGGGGCGAGATAGAAGTCTGCTCCGACGAGTACATTAAGCTTCACATGGCAGCCACCTGTCTGCACTACGGACAGGAAGCCTTTGAGGGACTGAAGGCATATCGTTGCCCTGACGGCAAGGTGCGCGTGTTCCGTATGGACGAGAACGCAGCACGTCTGCAGTCTACATGCCGCGGCATCATGATGCCTGAGCTGCCTACAGAAATATTCGAGGAGATGGTGAAGAAGGTAGTGCGCCTCAATCAGGAGTACATCCCGACATACGAGAGCGGCGCAACACTCTACATCCGTCCGCTCCTCATCGGTACATCGGCACAGGTAGGCGTTCGCCCTGCAGAAGAGTACATGTTCCTCATCTTCGTCACACCGGTAGGACCTTACTTCAAGGGGGGGTTCTCTACAAACCCGTACGTCATCATACGCGACTACGACCGTTCGGCTCCGCTCGGAACCGGTATCTACAAGGTGGGTGGCAACTATGCTGCATCGCTCAGAGCCAACCATCTCGCTCATGAGAAGGGCTACGCTTGCGAGTTCTATCTCGACGCTAAGGAGAAGAAATACATGGACGAGTGCGGCGCTGCCAACTTCTTCGGTATCAAGAACAACACATACGTAACACCGAAGTCGACCTCAATCCTTCCGTCTATCACGAACAAGAGTCTTATGCAGCTCGCTGAGGACTTTGGTCTGAAAGTGGAGCGTCGCCAGATTCCTGAGGAAGAGCTCGCTACATTCGAGGAGGCAGGCGCTTGCGGCACAGCAGCCGTAATCAGCCCGATCTCTTACATCGACGACCTCGACACAGGGCAGCGCTTCATGTTCAGCGAGGACGGCAAGCCGGGTCCCGTTTCAACCAAGCTCTACAACCACCTGCGTGGCATCCAGTATGGCACAGAGGAGGACAAGCATGGTTGGACAACAGTAGTAATCGAATAACAGCCAGTCTGCCTCATATATATGGGGCAAGATGTTTGAAGTTAACAATCAAAAGAGGTGCAGCGGTTTATGCCGTTGCACCTTATTTGTATACATATATGTGTGCAATACCTATTTTTAACCCTGCGAATTTGCCTAATCGTCCTTTATTTAGTAACTTTGCATACACTAATATATTTCATTATGGAGAACAATACTCATACCGTATTCAATGCAGCTCAACTTAAAATGTTGAATATGATGGCAATGCTGAAGACTAAAGAAGAGATAGATGGTCTGCAGCAAGTTGTGTCTGATTATCTTGCAAAACTGTTGCATGGTGAGATTGATCGTTTGTGGGAAGAAGGCGAACTCTCGGAAGAAAAAGTAGAGGGTTTTAGAACTCTCCATGAGCGCACACACTATAATAAGCAACAATTATGATTGGAGTGAACACTAACTATGTGCTTGACACAAATAGTTTGATAATGTCACTTTCCTCCCGTAATAAATACTCATATATATGGGACGCATTTGTTACGGGTAGGTATACTTTGTGTGTGACAAATGAAATATTAACTGAATATGAAGAAGTTATTTCAAGAAACATCAATCAGAGAGTAGCACGCATTGTGCTTTCTTATTTTATGTTGTTGCCAAATGTTAAGTTTGTTGATCCGCATTATAGCTTTGGATTGATACGCACAGACTTTGATGATAATAAATTTGTGGATTGTGCAATAGTTGCTAATGCAAGATGCATAGTGACGCAAGACCATCATTTTGATGTTCTTAGCACTATAGATTTCCCAAAAGTTGATGTAATTGATATTGACGAATTTTTAAAAATACTTCTTTCCGAAGTGAATTAAAAGACTATAATGGGCAAAGGAAAACTGGCGAAGTTCGCCGATATGGAGCGATACGAGAACGTATTTCAGTATCCGTTCTCGGTAGCCGATAATGTGCCGTTCGACATGAAGGGACATTGGCGCGAGATGTATTTCAAGAACGACAACCCTATTGTGCTCGAGCTGGGCTGCGGCAAAGGCGAGTACACAGTGGGGCTGGCAAAGATGTTCCCCGACGTCAACTTCATTGGCGTAGACATTAAGGGCGCACGCATGTGGACCGGCGCTACGCAGGCGCTCGGCGAAGGACTCAAGAACGTGGCGTTTCTGCGCACGAACATAGAGATTATAGACCGCTTCTTCGCTGAAGGAGAGGTGCAGGAGATATGGCTCACGTTCAGCGATCCGCAGATGAAGAACCCGCGCAAGCGTCTCACCTCTACCTACTTTATGGAGCGCTACCGCCGCTTCCTGCAGGACGGCGGCACGATTCATCTGAAGACCGACTCCAACTTCCTCTTCACATACACCAAATACATGCAGCAGCGCAACAATCTGCCGCTGCTTTTCCGCACGGAAGACCTCTATCATACCGAAGGTCTCGACGCACATACCAACGAGATTCTCGGCATACAGACCTACTACGAGAGCATGTGGATAGAACGCGGACTGAACATCAAATACATGAAGTTCGCATTGCCGCACGAAGGCGAGCTCTTTGAGCCGGAGGTAGAGATTCCGCTCGACGAGTATCGCTCGTATCATCGCGACAAGCGCAGCTCTAAAACAACTGCGGTATAAGTTTTGAATTTTGAATTTTGAGTTTTGAATTTTGAATTGTCGGCTACGCCGATTAAGAGTTTTTCAATTTTGAATTATTCTGTTTTAAATTCAAAACTCAAAATTCAAAACTCAAAATTCAAAACTCAAAATTCAAAACTCAAAACTCAAAATTGCGATGCATGTCGCAACAATTCAAAACTCAAAATTCAAAATTCAAAACTCAAAATGACCCTATATCCGAAACTCATTACTGACGCACTCGCAACAGTAATATACGCAGGTACAAAGAAAAACCTCATTGAAAGCAATATGCTTGCCGACGATGTGCGCATCAACGGCATGAAAGTGAAGTTCACACTCGTCTTCCCACGCGATACCGACCCGTTCATGAAGTCGACTATCAAGGCGGCTGAGGCTGCCATCCACTATCACGTGTCGAAAGACGTGGAGGTGACAATCGAGACAGAATTCCTCTCGAAGCCGCGCCCGGAAGTGGGCAAGTTGCTGCCGCAGGTGAAGAACGTCATCGCCGTAAGCTCAGGCAAGGGCGGCGTGGGTAAGAGCACCGTCGCAGCCAACCTCGCCATCGCTTTGGCACGTCTTGGCTACAAGGTAGGTCTGCTCGACTGCGATATCTTCGGTCCGTCGGTTCCGAAGATGTTCCAAGTAGAAGACGCACGTCCATACGCTGTGAAGAAAGACGGACGCGACCTCATCGAGCCAATCGAGAAGTACGGCATCAAGCTGCTCTCTATCGGCTTCTTCGTCAACCCCGACACCGCAACTCTGTGGCGCGGCGGCATGGCGTCGAACGCTCTTAAGCAGCTCATCGCCGACGCCGACTGGGGCGAGCTCGACTACTTCGTGCTCGACACACCTCCCGGAACAAGCGACATACACCTCACACTGCTGCAGACTCTCGCAATCACAGGCGCTGTCATCGTGAGCACACCGCAGAAGGTGGCGCTCGCCGACGCTCTCAAGGGCATCGACATGTACGAGAACGACAAGGTGAACGTGCCTATCCTCGGACTCGTGGAGAACATGGCGTGGTTCACACCTGCCGAACTGCCCGAGAACAAGTATTACATCTTCGGCAAGGAAGGCTGCAAGCAGCTTGCGCAGGAGAAGGGCTTGCCTCTGCTCGCGCAGATACCGCTCGTGCAGGGCATCTGCGAGAATGGAGACGCTGGTACACCTGCCGCTCTCGACAGCAACAGCATAACAGGTCTGGCGTTCATCAACCTCGCGCAGGCCGTTGTTACCGTTGTGAACCGTCGTAACAAGGAGCAGCAGCCCACAAAGATTGTAGAGGTTACGAAGAACTGATTTGTCTGAACGTAAAAAAAAACTGTCGGTTTGAACGTACAAGGAATCTATTTGTATTACAATGACTAAAGAGAAAGAAATATTCAAGCGCGCCGAACTGCTCATGGGTGAAGACGTGATGGAGGCGTTGGCGTCGAAGTGCGTCATCGTCTTCGGTGTGGGCGGCGTAGGCAGCTGGTGTGTAGAGTGCTTGGTGCGCTCGGGCATACGCCATATCACGATAGTCGACTGCGACTGCGTGTGCGCCTCTAACGTAAACCGCCAGCTGATGGCTACGTCTGCCACCATTGGACGTGTGAAGGTGGAGGCGCTGCGCGAACGTCTGCTCGAGATAAACCCCGACTGTGAGGTCACGGCTCTGCAGAAGATGTACACCGACGAGACTGCAGCCGAGTTCCATCTCGAAGAGTACGACTATATCATCGATGCTATCGACTCGCTGAAGGACAAGATATCGCTCATTATGCGTGCTTGCGAGACCAATGCCGTGTTCTTCTCGTCAATGGGCGCTGCGTTGAAGATGGATTCTACGCAAATACGCGTGACTGAGTTCTGGAAGGTGCGCGGCTGTCCGCTCGGATCGGCGTTGCGCAAACGCATGAAGCGCGCAGGTTTGAAACCGGCGCACAAGTTCCAGTGCGTATACAGCGAGGAACTGCTCGACAATCGCGGCAGCGATACAGGTAACGACCCATGTCTGATACAAAAGGCGCAGACAAATGGTTCGATGGCGCACATCACGGCAATATTCGGCTTCACGATAGCCGGACTTGTGCTTAAAGATGTGTCTCAGAAGACACTTGGCAAGCTGTAATACAATAAAACAACGAAAAAAGAGTTATTTAAAGAAAACAATATTGACAATGAAGAAATACGTTATTTATCTGTTTCTGTTCATGTTCCTGCCGTTGGCTGCCATGGCACAGTCGTCGATGACCGACCAGCAGGTGATGCAGTTCATCGTGAAGGAACACAACTCTGGTAAGTCGCAGTCGGAGATTGTGACCAAGCTTATGCAGCGTGGTGTGGACATCTCGCAGATTCGCCGCGTGCGCAACAAGTACGAACGCCAGATGAAGCAGGGCGGATTGGGTAATGTGTCGGATAACACGACGGGCAAGGACGAATCGCGTCTGCGTACCAACAACGGCAATCCGCGCGAACTGACAAAGCGCGACGACTATGGTAAGGAGGCTACGCAGAAGGCTTCGCAGTATTCGAGCATGCGCCTGAAGGCAGAACGCGATCGCAAGTATAAGAACACCTACGACGAGACCGACGAGGAGTTTATGGACTATCAGCGCGAGATGTTCGAGCTTGTGCCCGATACAGCACAGATGCTTGAGCAGCTGCTTGCTGAGCGCGATGCCAAGAAACGCAAGGTGTTCGGACGCGACATCTTCAACAATCAGGAACTCTCGTTCGAGCCGAACATGAACATCGCTACGCCGCAGAGCTATGTTCTCGGTCCGGGCGATGCAGTCTTCGTGGATATCTACGGCGCTTCGCAGAAGTCGGAGCAGTGCACCGTGTCGCCTGAAGGCGAAATAACCATCGAAGGTTTCGGACCCGTACACGTTGGCGGACTTACAGTTGATCAGGCTAACAGACGCCTTCGCTCTACGCTTGGCGCACGCTACAGCAGTTCGAAGATAAAGCTGTCGGTAGGTCAAACACGCACTATCATTGTTAACGTGATGGGCGAGGTGAAGACACCTGGTACCTACACACTCTCGGCTTTTGCTACTGTCTTCCACGCCCTCTATATGGCTGGCGGCACAAACGACATCGGTACGCTCCGTAATATCAAGGTATATCGCAACAACCGTCTTATAACAACCGTCGACATCTACGACTATATCCTCAACGGCAAGCTCACGGGCAATGTGCGTCTCGCCGACAACGACGTGGTTGTTGTAGGCCCGTACGACTGTCTTGTGAACGTGACGGGTAAGGTGAAGCGTCCTATGTTCTACGAGATGAAACCCAACGAGTCGATCGCTTCGTTGCTGAAATACACGGGTGGCTTCACTGGCGATGCTTACAAGAAGGCTGTGCGTGTGAACCGCAAGAACGGAAAGGAATACTCGGCATATAACGTTGAGGAGTTCGACTTTGCGAGCTTCCATGTAGCCGACGGCGACTCTGTGTCTGTCGACTCAATCATGGCACGCTACGCCAACACCGTTGAGGTGAAGGGAGCCGTGTTCCGTCCAGGTATGTATAACCTCGGTGAGCAGGTGAACAGCGTACGTTCGCTCATCGAGCACGCCGATGGTGTTACAGAAGATGCTATCACTTCGCGTGCCGTGATGCACCGCATGAAGGCAGACCGCACTCTTGAGGTGGTCAGCGTAGACATCGAGGGCATTATGAGCGGTCGTGTTGCCGACATTCCGTTGAAGGAGAACGACGTGCTCTTTGTGGCTACCAAGACAGAGAAGATGTCCGACCGAACGCTCACGATACGTGGCGAGGTGCAGTATCCCGGTGTGTACAAGTACGCTGATAACGAGACTGTTGAGGACTTCATCATACAGGCTGGCGGTCTCACCGACAAGGCGTCGCTCATGAACGTGAGCATCAGCCGACGTGTGAGCGACCCGAAGGCGTTGCGTCCAGACAGCGTCATCGCAAAGACATTCAACGTGGCGCTGAAAGACAACTTTGCTGTTGACGGCGACCGCACGCTGACGCTCATGCCCTTCGACGAAGTGTACGTAATGCGCTCGCCGGGCTACACCGAGCAGCAGAACGTGTCGGTAGAAGGCGAGGTGCTCTTCGCCGGAACCTACGCTCTGGAGCGCAACAACACACGCTTGAGCGACCTCTTCAAGAAGTCGGGCGGCTCGAACGGACTCGCTTATATCAAGGGTGCGCGACTCATGCGCAAGGCTAACGAAACAGAGAAGGCACGTATGGAGGCCGTACTGAAGATGCAGCAGGAGGAACAGAAGAAGAACCTTTTGCAGCTCTCGGCAAGTGCAAACAACGCTGCAGCTCTGCAGTCTACAGCTCAGGACGCTACAAAGGCCAACATCGAGAAGTTCCAGGTGCCTGACGAGTATCCCGTAGGTATCGACCTTGCTGAGGCTATGAAGAATCCGGGCTCTGACGCCGACCTCGTATTGCGCGACGGCGACCGCCTTATTGTGCCGCAGTATAACGGAACTGTGAAGGTGAACGGAGCCGTGATGTACGCCAATACCGTTGCTTACGAGCGCGGAAAGCGTGCCGGCTACTACATCGACCAGGCAGGAGGCTATGCTTCAGACGCCGTTAAGGGCCGTGCATACATTATATATATGAACGGTAAGGTGTCGAAACTGAGTCACGGAGCGAAGGTGCAGCCGGGCTGCGAGATTGTAGTTCCTGCTAAGCTGAAGCGCAAGATGTCAGCTGCCGAGATGATGAGTATGGGATCGAGCATGTCGTCAATCGCTGCGATGATCGCTACAATCAGTAACATCATTACGAAGTAAGGTTTTGTTAATATGTAGTAATGTTTAGTTCGTAAAAAACACAATAATGAGAAAAGCTATGAAGAAAAGTCACATTTTGACAGCAATGGTTGTGTTGTTCAGTGTGATAGTGTCAGCGTCATTGAAGGCTCAGACACCAACCGAATGGCCAGACCTACCTTTGCTCACAATCGAAACTGTTGACGGCGTGATGCCTACTGCTACTAAAGTATTTCCTCCCGAGGGATGTGTTGGTGAGGGAATATTGAGTGAGCATGTGCCTGGTCGTCTTGTGTTGACTCTTAAAGGTGAAACGTTATATGACAGTGGCGATTATGTGAAGGGCGAATCGGGCGTCAGAATAAAGATTCGTGGTAATTCTACAGGTGCTAATCTTGCGCAGCATCCTTATAAGTTGAAGTTGTCAAAGAAAGCCGATTTACTTCAACTTGGCAATGAGCATAAAAGTAAGGACTTCGCCTTGCTTTCCATGTATACGTGGAATAAAGTGATGAAGAATGAAGAATGCAATATTCTTCTTAATACAGGTTTGGCTTTGTGTCGTGCGCTTAATTTCCCATGGACACCTAATACACGTCCCGTAAATGTTGTTATCAACGGAAAGTACCAAGGTTTGTATCACCTTATTGAGACTGTTGAGCGTGCCGATACTCGTATAAAGACCGATAAGACTGGTTTTGTAATAGAGAACGATGCCTATTGGTGGAAAGAAGGCGAGACTTATTTCCGTACAGAGCATCAAAAAGCCAACACTTACATGGGTTATACGTTCAAGTACCCTGATGGAGATGACATAACTGAGGAGCAGTTGGCTGATATAAAGAACTACATGGAGAAGGTGGAGACTGCGGTTTACTCAAACGCAGGAGCTTCAGACCTTATCGATTACAATTCGTTTGCTCATTGGATTCTTGCTCACGATATACTCGGTTCGTATGATGCAGCAGGTAGTAATATGTTCCTTTACAAGGAGAATGGTACAACTGAAGACTCAAAGCTGAAGATGGCAACACTTTGGGACTTCGATTCTGCATTTGCGTCCGATTTGGATGGGAGTCGTCAGCATTGTAGTTATCTTTTCTTCTATCTGAGTCTATTCCAAGATAAGAACTTTGTGCGTACATATCTTGATCTCTATAAAGAGAAAATTGCCGCTGTGTATCCTTATGTTGAGAATAGTCTGAAGGAATTTAAGGAGAAATATGGTGAGGCTTTCGAGAAGAGTATGGAGTTGCATCGTGCTGTTTATGCTAATGAGTGTAAGAACTCACTTGATGAGCAGATAGATGATGTGTTAACACACTTGAAGGAGCGTCTTGCCAAATTGCAGACTCTTACAGCCGAATTGGAACACACTACTGCCATCGAGGGATGTGTAGACAATTCAGATAATCGTATAGTGAATCGTACCAGCATATTGGGTGTGGATTTTACTGGCGTTGATGTGAACCGCCTTCCCGTAGGAATATACATTGAGAAACGTGCCGACGGCACAATTAGAAAAGTGCTTAATAAATAAAACAATATGAGTGAACAGACTGTTACATCAATTGTGACAAACATGTCAGATGATAATGCTTTGAAGTTGCTTCGAGTGCTTTCTCTGCTTAGACGTCGTGTGTTGACAATCGGTGTTGTGACGCTTAGTGCCTTGATAGTAGTTGGTGTGTACATATTCAGCTTGCCACGTACATACAAGTCGGAAACCATTATGCTTCCCGAGACTACAACAGATGGTATTGCGGGTAACATTGGTGCGCTTGCTTCGCTTGCAGGCGTAAAGATGGGAAACCAATCGGAAGACGCAATCTATCCAGAATTTTACCCTAAGGTGACGGGTTCGACAAATTTTCTTACCGAACTTCTGAAGACCGAAGTCTATTGTGAGCGATTAGGAACAAAGACAACACTCTTCGACTATTTCGCAAAGCATCAGAAGTGTGCATGGTGGGGTAACTTGATTGGAAAGAAAAACAAACCTGTATCCAACAAAATAAATCCAGTGCGCATCACCAAGCAGCAGCAGCTTATAGTGAACGAGTTAATGGATGCTTTCTTCTGTAGTGTTGATAAAAAGACCGACATGGTGACTGTGGTTGTGAAGGTGCAGGATCCGGAGGTTGCTGCGCAGATTGCAGATATGATAAGAGAGCGTTTGCAGACTTATATCACCAACTATCGTACAAACAAGGCGCGTAAAGACCTCAGCTATACGAAGAAGATTACGGCTGAGGCACGTGATGAATACATCAAGTCGCAGCAGAAGTATGCCGCTTATTGTGATGCCAATGAGGACATAGGTCTTGCTTCGTTCATACAGGTGCGCGACCGCCTGGAGAACGAGATGCAGATGGCTTACAACATGTATCAGCAAGCCACTCAGCAGATGCAGCTTGCACAGGCTAAGTTGCAGGAGAAGACTCCGGTGTTTGTAACGATACAGCCGGCTACAGTGGCCTCGAAACCAAGTGGGCCGAAACGAATGTTGACAATGATACTGGTGCTGATGCTTTCGGTATTTGGAAGTGGAGGCTGGATACTGTCGCGTGAAATATACGAGAGCAAGCTAAAAGCAACACGAAATGCAGATTAAGAAAAGCATAAACAATAATAGGAAAGAACTGGTTGATACCTTGTATTTGATAATGTTGCAGGGTATCAATCAGTTGTTGCCTATTATCGTGATGCCATACCTGATGGTGAAACTTGGAGCCGAAGGTTATGGTTATGTTGGCTTTTCGCTTTCTGTAGTGCAGTATCTTATTATTATAGTCGACTTCGGATTCAACCTCAGTGCCACGAAGCGTATTGCGGTGGTGGCTGGTGACAGAATCGCTTTGAGTCGTGTGTTTTGGAACGTTGTAGCAGCCAAGTTGCTACTGATGTTTCTCACCACGCTTGCGTTGTTAGTCCTTGTGGTTTGTATACCCACGTTCCGTCTCTATGGCAATGCCATTATAGCCACCTATCCGATGTTGTTGGGTTCGGCTCTGACGTTCATGTGGTTCTTCCAGGGTATAGGTAGGATACGTTTGTTCTCGATAATGAACACGGTGTCAAAGATAGCGTTGCTACCTTTGATATTTGTGTTTGTACAATCGCCCGACGACTATGTCGTAGCAGCGTTGCTGCAGGCTGTAGTGTTTGTGTCTACGGCAATAATCTCGAATATATACGTTGCGCGTCAACGTCTTGTGGCGTGGGTGCGTCCTACGTGGTTGCTTGTTAAGGAAGAGTTGCATGTTAGCTTTCCGCTCTTTCTCTCCTCCGCCTCTACGAGTGTCTACACCCAATTCATAGTGATAGTGCTCGGTTTCTATTGTACTACAGAGGAGATAGGTAAGTATACGTCGGCAGAGCGCATCATGCGAGCAATGTGTTTTCTGCTCTACGTGCCGCTCAACCAAGTGTTCTTTCCGCGCATAAGCCAGCTTGCGGTGCGTGGCAACGGCGAAGATCGCTTATTGTTCCGTCAGGTTCGTTTCATTGTGTTGGGCATAATGTTAGCAGTGAGCGTAGCCTTGTGGTGTGGCAGTTGGTGGTTGCCATCGTTGCTCGGTCCTGACTATGTAGGTATGGATGTCTATATGCGCATCTTTGCCTTAGCTCCTATTGCCATTGGCTTTGGCGGAGTGTATGGACAGATGGGACTCATCGGTATTGGCAATGAATATACAAGTCGTCGTTTCCGCGATGTTTATTTCGTTGCTGCGGTGTCGGCGTTTGTGTTGATGTTCACACTCATTCCGTTTTTTCAAGCAACTGGAGCCAGTTTGGTAGTGACGCTTACCGAAGTGATTGTGGCGTTGCTTATGTTTTACAACTTTAAAAAATATTTGTCAGTATGCTGATAGCAGTATTGGTTTTTGCGTTGGTCTTGACTTGCATCGGCCTTTACATCTCGCGTGACATATTCTCCCCGTATGTTGCAGTGTCAGGTGTGTGGTCTATAGCTATACTTATATATTATTTTCTGCCCAATACGTTCTATCCTATCTGCAACGACTTCCCGTTCGCATTAGCGATTTGGTTGACGGGCTTTTTCATTGGATCTATGTTATGCGAGTATTATACAGCGCCAGCCTCTAAAGAATCGGTGAAGCGCGAGCCCAATCGCATGATATTGTATGCCTATGTTGTGTTGACTTGCGTGTCCGTACCTGTTGTCTGCGGAACTATCATCTTTCAGGCGTTGACCGAAGATCCTGAGAATATCTTCCGCTATATGCGTATTTTGAATACGGGTATGGACGAGAATATCGAGATGCCAAAACTCGGTATTCTTATCTATTTTCTCTCGCTTGCTTTCGTCATGATGTTCTTCTCTCTGCTTTATTTCAAGAGCAAGTGGGTGAAGTTTATCGTCATATTCATGAATGTGCTTTTAGCCGTAGTCACTATGGCAAAAACTACTTTCCTTAGCATCATGTTCTCGTCGATGTATCTTTGTTTTGTGCAGAAGATAATCAAGATTCGCCATCTCGCATACGGCTTGTTGATATTCGTTGGTCTTAGTTTCGTTATCCAATCGCTACGTGCGGTGGGCGAAGAGTTGGAAACAACCAATTTTCTTGCGCTTTACTTATCGAGCAGCATGGTTGCGTTCGACTATTTCGCTGTGCCTGGTGGATCGCATCTGCCTGGCATGCATACGTTCCGCTTGATATATGCTATCGGCTATCCGCTCGGGCTGACTGATCCTCCAAGCGAAACTATTTTGGAGTTTGTTAGCGTCCCCGACAACACCAACACATACACCAATATGTATCCGTTCTATGAAGACTTCGGCTTGTGGGGTGTGTTGATATTCTCGGTGGTCTACGGATTCTTCTATGGATATCTATATAAGAAAAGTCGCACGGGTGGCAAGATGGAGCTTATTCTCTATGCCATCTTCCTTACATTCGTGCTGATGGAGTTTATCGGTGAGTTCATCTTCACCAATATGTCCGCCACAATACAGTACATCTTCTTCGCCATGTTGCCGTTTTTGTTCGGCAACAAGAAGAAGGAGCAAGTGTAGAAGAGTGTAAATACGAATATAAAAACATAGTAAATGAGCAAAATAGATATATTACTGGCGACGTATAACGGCGCAGAATACATAGCGACCCAAGTGCGTTCGTTGCAGAGTCAGACCTTCGCCGACTGGTGTCTGCTTGTACATGACGACGGCTCTACCGACAACACGTTAGAAATATTAGAGCAGTTTGCAAAAAATGATAACCGCATACGAATCGTTAACGATGGCAAACGCTTTCACAATTGCGCCTTGAACTTCATGCACCTGCTTGGCGTTTCCGTCGCTCCGTTCTGCATTTTCTGCGACCAGGATGACGTGTGGCTTGAAAACAAGTTGCAGGTAATGTACGACGCTATTCTTAGCAAGGACAACACCCAGCCGCAGGCTGTCTACTCCAACTCGTTTGTCTACAATCCGGATGTGCCGACCATTGGTGGTTCGGCATCGCTTTGTCTGCCTACATGTGTCAAGGACGTGCTGTTCATGAACGCTGGCATACAGGGTTGTGCTCTTATGTTCAATGCTGCGTTGCGCAGCATCTGTCGCAATGTGCCTAAGGTGGTGGCGATGCACGACCACGTAGTGACGCTTGCGGCAGCCACTTTCGGCACGCTTACCTACGTAGACCGCCATCTTATGCTCTATCGCCGCCATGAGAAGGCGGTGACCGGTCCTACGGCGAAGCGCCTCACCGATCGTATTGCCCCGTTTTTTGACTCTACAAAGACGGTTCTCGACAAAAAGCACTATGCGGCTATACAGAGTTTCATAGAAACTTACAATTTGCTCATTTCAGATAAAGATAAAGCAATATTTCTCGATTTTTTACGTTTTGAAAAAGAGGGACGCATCCGACGCGCTTTGCATGTTTTTGCGAAAGGTTATAAGTTGTATGGTCGCAGCTCTATATTGGCATTCAAAATGTTGGTAAGAAACTTAGTATAGTTGTTTAGATGAACGTTCTGCATATAATAAATACGCTCGATGTAGGTGGAGCCGAGCGCTTGCTTGTCGACACTCTACCTTTAATGAAGGCGAAAGGCATCAATGTGCGTGTCTTGCTGCTGGTAGCATCTGATAGTGCTTTCGAGCAAAAACTGCAAACGCAAGGCATCAATGTCATGTCTGTCAACTTGCGGCTGGGGCTGTTCGATCCGCGTCTTATATTGCGTCTGCGCAGACTTATGCGTTACGCTGATGTTGTTCATACGCATCTGTTCCCCACGCAGTATTGGGCTGCATTGGCCAACTGCATCGGTGACAGGCGTGTGATGGTTACAACCGAGCACAGTACGTCGAACACTCGTGCTCAGCATTGGTTTACGTCGCAACTCGACACCTGTATATATGGCTTGTATGACGGCGTGATATGTATATCCGAGGCGGTTGCCAACTTTATGCGCAAGCGTACGCCACGCCATGTAGAGATACGTTGCATAGACAATGGGGTAGTGCTTCCGTCGGTAGATATGCTTGTTCGGGCAAAGCGCACAGAAGTGGTGGAAGGTCTTGCCGATACTGACTTCGTGATGCTGCAGGTGGCGCGTTTTTCCGACCAGAAGAATCAGGACTGCGTGATACGCTCGCTAAAGCTCCTGCCCGACAATGTGCATGCGGTGTTTGCCGGCTATGGTGTGCGCCTTGATGCGTGTAGGCAGTTGGCTGAGAGTCTTGGCGTTTCAGGACGCACCCACTTCCTCGGTATGCGTTCAGACATAGCTAACTTGTGGAGCATAGCCGATATCGGCGTTATGTCGTCGCAGTGGGAGGGTTTCGGACTCGCTGCCGTCGAGGGCATGGCCTACGCCAAACCCGTAGTTGCGTCCAACGTGCCCGGACTTGCAGATGTGGTGAAGTTCGATGAACTGCTCTTTGCGCCCGATAACGAGAGGGCGCTTGCTGGCTGCGTGATGCGTTTGTATGACGATACTGCGGAGCGCCTACGGATGGGCGAAATGTGTTGGCGACGGGCGCAACAGTATGATATTAATAACATGGTTGACAGTTACATTGACTTCTACAATGAACTGCTGAGCAAAAAAGGAAAACAAACGAAACGATGAAGATAATATTTTGTGATAATACCCTATGGGGACTTGTGAACTTTCGCGGCGAAGTGATACGCCATTTCATGCGCGAAGGACATCAGGTGGTGCTTGTTGCGCCAGAGAAAGATGACAAGCAGATGCGCACAACTATCCCCGACGGAGTACGTTATATACCGGTTAAGATGGGGCGCACGTCGCTCAATCCGATTAAGGATATAAGCTATTTCATGCAGATGTTGAAGATATTCAGAAAAGAGCGTCCTGACTATATTTTCAACTACACTATAAAACCCAATATATATGGTTCTATTGCGGCACGCATCTGTGGTTGTCATTCTACGGCGATGATGGCTGGCTTGGGGTATATTTTCATCAACGACAGCCTGCTGTTGCGCTTTGCGCGCGCCGTATACCGCTTCGGACTCTCGTTCACCGACCATCTTATCGTTCTCAACTCGTTCATACGCGATATGGTGGTGCAGAAGCGCTTCTGCGACCCGAAGAAGATAGTATTCCTTGAGGGCGGCGAGGGCATTGACATACAGAAGTACACCAAGTACGACAACGCTTCGTCCATAATTACGTTCCTTTTCATCGGACGCATTCTGTGGGACAAGGGCTACGACGAGTTCTCAAAGGCAGCCCGCAAGGTGAAGACGCTTTATCCCGATACTCGGTTCGAGCTGCTTGGCTCAATGGATCCTTCATACCCCAAGAGCGTTCCTGAGGAGCGTCTGCGTAAGGACGAGGCTGACGGCATATTGAAGTACATCGGTTTCACCCACGATATGAACTCCGTATACGAGCGCAAGGGCATTGTTATCACGCTTCCTTCGTACAGCGAAGGCATGAACCGTGCGCTTATGGAAGCTGCTGCCTCTGGTAAGCCCATCATTACTTCCGACATCCCGGGCTGCCGTGAGGCTGTAGACGATGGTGTCAACGGTTATCTTGTACCTCCGAAGGATGCCGATGCCTTAGCTGAGGCCATGCTCAGATATATACGTCTGTCGGAGGAGGAGAAACAGAAGCTGTCTGACATGAGCAGAGCGAAGGCCGAGAGCATCTTCGATATACGCAATGTTATCTGCAAATACAAGGAGATTGTTGGCGAATAGAATTTTCTAAAATATACATATTATATGATTGGAACTATAACTTTTATAATAGCCACCTTTTTGGTGAGTTTCGTTTGCGGTATCTTCACGATACCGCAGATAACAAATTTTTGCAAGAAGAAGGAACTTTATGATATGCCGAACCTCCGTAAGGTTCATACCGTTAACATCCCGCGTATGGGTGGAACGTGCTTCATGCCTTGTATGATAGTGGCTGCGTTGTTGTCTGTAGCTGTCTATCGCTTCAACAACGACGAGACTCTCACCATAAGCCTTTGGTCGTTCATGTTCCTTGTCAGCATAATACTGGTTTACACCGTCGGTCTTATTGACGATATTGTAGGAGTAGCGCCGCGTGTGAAATTTCTTGTTCAGATATTGGCTGCAAGCCTTATGCCGTTCTCTGGTCTGTACATCAACAACCTCTATGGTTTCATGGGCATTGAGACGATACCGTTCTGTATCGGTGCGCCTTTGACTGTGTTTGTCATAGTGTTTATCGACAACGCACTCAACTTGATTGACGGCATCGACGGACTCGCCGGCGGTCTCTCCGTATTGTCGCTCGTCGGTTTCCTCTATTGCTTCCAGCGCGAGGGATTGTTTGTATATAGTGTGCTCATCGCAGGTCTGATTGGAGTGGTCGTTTCGTTCCTCTATTACAATATGTATGGCGGAAAGAACCATAAGTATAAGATATTCATGGGCGATTCGGGTAGCCTCACATTGGGCTTCATGCTTGCGTTCCTGCTCGTGAAGTTCACTATGCACAACCCAAACGTGATGCCTTTCCGAAGCGACAGTCTGCTCATATCCTTCACGTTGCTCATAGTGCCTTGCTTTGATGTGGTGCGCGTGATTCTCTCGCGCCTGTACGACAGACAGCCGCTTTTCAAGGCTGACAAGCGTCATATACACCACAAGCTCTTGCGCTGCGGACTCTCGCAGCATTGTGCGCTCCTTTCTATTCTCGGTCTGCAGATAGCTTTCGTCGTGGTGAACGTTGTGCTCTACAGCTTCCTGTCGATAAACTACATTGTTCTGGTGGATGTGTTGGCGTTCATCGCTTTCAATATTGTTGTCGATATGTTCATCAAACGTGTGGAAAGAGTGAACGTATAACAGCACTTATATGCTGTAAAGTTTCAACGATCGTCATCGTGCGGCGAACGCAATCCGATCGGGCGGCGAACGGAATCCGATTGGGCGGCGGACGGAATCCGATCGGGCGGCGAACGCGAACGGTCGCAAACCGATGATATATAATATAAAAAGCCATAGGTTTAGAGTTCCTAAATCTATGGCTTTATTTTTTTTATCTTACTCGTAGTGTTCTTGTTGCCTTCTCGTAGCGGAGGTCTCCGGCCTCCGCAGCAAGCAATGCGACTCCGACTATATAGTGTTCTACTTGGTGCTGCGGAGGCCGGAGACCTCCGCTACGGAGCGTTTAGAAGCGCTTGAACTTCAAGCGCAGCGTCTTCGAGCGCAGTATCATCTGTCCGCCGTTTAGCTTCTCCTTTACGAACTCCTCCTCAAGGTTGTTTATGCCGTATGGAGCCAGCAGCGTCGGGTCGTCGATAGGGTGGTCGCCGCCGTCGTCGCCATTGTCCTGGTGCCAGTTGTTCTTGTACGGCGACTTTGTTACTATCTTGTCTTTTGTTTGTGTGAAGCGTAGATAGTATCCGAAGGTGCCTTCTTTGTCAATGTCGTACACGCTGATGAGCTTGTACTGCACGCCCCAGAACACGCGCTTCTTCGAGAGGTCGGTTGTGCCGCCTGTAGCCAGTGTGTCTACGCGTTCTAAGTGCCAGAAGCCGTCGAAGTCGCCGTTGTCGCTGGTCTCTATCTCGCAGGAGGCGAGGGCGACGAGGGCGAACGCAGCCAATATTGTTTTGAATAATCGTTTTGCTGTCATTTGTTGTGGTGTTGAGATGTTGAGATGGTGATGGGGTGTTGAAATGGTGATGGGGTGAGATTTGCTCTACTTCTTCTTCGTGAGCAGTCCGCTCTTTGTCACGGTGAGCTGGAATCCGGCGTTGTGTCCGTACATCTTCTCGCTGCCGAAGTCCATCGCGTAGCCGCCGCGCACCGTCCAGTCGTGGTTGAACCTGTACTTAGCCTCCAGAAGGAAGCTGAAGTTGCGGTATGCCTTTGTGAACGGGCTGCCGTATGTACCCCAACCTTTCTGATAGGTGGTGAGCACGCGGTAGTCGAAGCGTTCCGTCGGCGAGCCTTCCATGCCGAGGTGGAAGGCGTAGAAACGGTTGTTGCGCACCTCTATGGTGCCGTCTTTGTTGTATATTGGTGAGCGGTAGAGCGGGTTGCCTATCACCTGTCCCCAGTGCTGCCAGCCGGTGTAGATGCTGTGGTTATAGTAGTCGTCGAGACCTGCGATGTGGTCGCCGATGTTCTGCGTATGGTCGTGGTTGTATGGTCCGCTCTGATACTTCGTGTAGATATACTCGAAGACGAGGCTGCGCAGCCATCTGCCGTACTTCAGGTCGAACTCGGCGCCGAGCATCATGTCCTTCAGACTGTACATGAAGTAGCGGCGCTTCTGCCATGTGTTCCACTGTTCGCCCTCGCCGTAGCCGTTGTAGTCGAGCAGGAACATCTGGCTGTGGTCTTCGAAGAAGTGGTCGGCGTATACCGAGAAGCGCCACAGATCGGTGTCAAAGTTCAGACGCGCCACCCAACTGCCCAACTGGTTGCCGGCGCGGTTGGTGTAGAGTCCATCGGTAGCATCGCTGCCGCCCGGTATGAAGGCGTTCCAGAAGTCCTTTACGCCCGTGCCGGTAGGTATGCGCTGCATGTTGCCGTGGCCGTCGCGACGATATGGCTTGCCACCGAACTCGCATGCCATCTCCAGTCCCAGTTCGAGGCTGATCGGGAAGAACGAGTCCTCGTTGCCTATCTTCAGATAGCCCGCCTTGGAGTGGTAGAGCACGTGGTCGGCGTATTTCTGTCGCTTGTTGGTGAAGTCGTGCTGCCAGCTGTCGTCGGTCATCATGCCGTAGGCGATGTGTCCCTTAAGGTGAAGCCAGCGCTTTGTCCAGGGGATGGTCCAGTATTCGGGCAGGGCGATGCGCACCTGCGGCACTGGTCGGGCGTTGATGCCTAATGTCTGCGAACCGCTGCTCAGCGTCTGGCTCTTTAGCTCCATAGGGTACTCCTTGGCGCCCACGGAGAGCACGCCGTGCAGCCATCGTGCCTCGGCGAAAGCCTGCTGCACTACGACGTTCGACGTGTAGTTTACCGGCACAGCCACGTCCACACCGTAGCCTATCGCCCAGCGGCGAGCCGAGTCGGTGGAGAGAGGGCGCATCACGGCGCCGCGCACGTAGCCGTTGAACTCGTCGAGCGAGCTTAGGCCGTGCTTGTTGGCGTTGAGCCAGAGCGGAGTCTTGTCCTTAGAGAACGAAGATTGCATCTCCACCTTGTAGCCTATGTTGTTGTCCAGTCGCTGTTTCGACGGCATGCGCTCGTCGTACTCCTGCCAGGCGTACTGCGCATTGGCAGGCAGCGCTATGCCCATCAGCGTTATGAGGGCTAAAGACAGATTTCTTATTGTCATGTTTCTATATGTTGTTTCCGTTACTTTGTAAATAAGCTGTTGCTAATCTCTGCAAAGTTACATAAAATATGCTAAATACTACGTCAATAAAAAAATAATAACTACTTTTGCAACGATATTAATGCCGCAATTCGGGTTAGCTTTGTGGCAGTTTTTAGTAAATATACAAGAACTATGAGAAATTTTGTTAGATGCCACACACTTACTGCGTTGTGCATCATTGCATTGATGTTGTTCACTACGTTTGGCGCTTCTGCCTACGCTGCGCCTGCAGATAGCGCTCAGGTGGCGGCTGAGGCTGCCGTGCCCACTGTTCAGCAGGACGCCGACTCGGCGGCTGTAGTGCCGGTGGAGATAGCCGAAGGCACGGAGAACTCTGGCGGTGGCTTGCATAAGATACTTAAGGAGAAGTTTATCGAGGGCAACGCCTCGTTCATGTCGCTCGTGGCGCTGGCTCTCGTGCTGGGCCTGGCGTTCTGCATCGAGCGCATCATCTATCTGAGCATGTCGGAGATAAACGCAAAGAAGTTCATGCGCGAGATAGACGCGAAGATTGAGGCGGGCGACATCGAGGGCGCCAAGACGCAGTGCCGCAACACACGCGGACCGGTGGCGTCTATCTGCTATCAGGGCTTGCTGCGTGTCGACACAACGATGGAGGATATCGAGCGTTCAGTGGCGGCTTACGGCTCCGTGCAGGCGGCTAACCTTGAGAAGGGTTGCTCGTGGATTACGCTTTTCATTGCTATGGCGCCGTCGCTCGGCTTCCTTGGCACGGTTATCGGTATGGTGATGGCGTTCGAGCAGATACAGATTGCGGGCGACATCAATCCTACTATCGTTGCAGCGGGTATGAAGGTGGCGCTCATCACCACTATCTTCGGTATCATTGTGGCGCTCATCCTGCAACTGTTCTACAACTATGTGCTCTCTAAGGTAGACCATCTCACGGCGCAGATGGAGGAGAGCGCTATCACGCTGCTCGACGCATTGCTGAAGTATAAGAAAGGGTGTTGAGATGTTGAGATGGTGATGTGTTGAGATATAAAAAACAATTATGAAAACAATCTTTGATTTGCGACATCTGACGGCGATGCAGCTGTCAAGTCGCATATTCTATATATTAATAGGTGTGATAGTGGTGCTGTTCGCACTGTTCTGGATTATCGGCTACGACATGCCGTACGACGATAATCCCGACTATAGTGCGCCGCTGCTTACGGATGCGCTGATATGGTTCATGATCGTGCTCACGTTCGCTACGCTCAGCTTAGCTGTGCTCGGCGCTGTCAACGGCGTGCGCAAGAACAAGGGCGAGAACGTGGTTGTGAACAACGTGCCGGCGCGCCGCATCTCTGTGGCGGTCATTGTCGGAACAGTGCTCTCCTTCGTGCTCACCTATGCTCTTTCGAGCACCGATGCGCTCATGGTGAACGGCGAACGCTTTACAGATACTTTCTGGCTGCGCACAGCCGGCATGTTCATCGGCACATCGCTGCTGCTCATCGTGGTTGCTGTCGGAGCCATCGTGTATGGATCGACACGATACATCAGGTAAAAGCCCCTCCCAACCCTCCCCGTCGGGGAGGGCTTAGAATGCCTATATCTTTCTCGACTTAGAATTGTCGACGGCTTAGGAAGGCTTAAGAAGGCTTAGAAAGGCTTAAACGCCACTTTCCAAAAGGCTTAGTTCGGCCTATAAACAATAAGGCTTATGCTTATAAAACGTAGAAAACACTCGGTGCCGTCGCTTAACACAACGTCGACAGCCGATATATCTTTCATGCTGCTCACATTCTTCCTCGTCACGTCGTCGATGGATGTGGACAAAGGACTTGTGCGCCAACTGCCGCCGCTCGACAAGGAGGAGCAGACCGACGAAGCGAAGGATGTGTCGAAGGAGAACACGCTCTCGTTCAGCATTACGGCACAGAACGAGGTGATGCTCAACGACAAGCCTGTTGCCGTTGAGGATATACGCCGCCGTATCGTAGACTTTGTGCGGATGCGCGGCGCACAGCATCTTATATTGGTGGACGCTAATCCGGCTTCCGACTATAACACTTACTTCACGCTTGAGAACGAGATTGTAGCTGCTTACGCTGAGGTGCGCAACGCTGAGGCTAAGCGCCGCTATCATCGCGACTATGCCAGCTGCACCGACGAGCAGCGCAAGAAAGTGCGCGACATTTACCCGCAACATCTTTCGGAAACTTATAACACCGCAGAGGTCAATAACTCTACTGAGGATAATAAAACTTCAAAGGTGGTGGACGAGAAGAAAGGAGGCGCAGAATGATACGCAGAAGCATTGACCGCAGCGTGCCGACACTCAACACATCGTCGCTGCCCGACCTTATCTTCACCGTTCTGTTCTTCTTCATGGTCGTTACGCACATGCGACAGGTGACGCTGAAGGTGCGCTTCCGTGTGCCGCAGGGCACCGAGCTGACGCGCCTCACGAAGAAGAGTGCCGTGTCGTATGTCTACATCGGCAGGCCGTCGGAGGCTGTGCCGGGCATCGTTCAGTCGTATAAGGGCATGACGGTGCAGCTCAACGACAAGTATGCTACGCCGGAAGAGGTGACAACATACGTGAACGCTGAGCGCAAAGCCATGTCGGGCGACGACCAGGAGCAGCAGATAGTGTCGGTAAAGGCCGACCGCAGTACGCCGATGTCGTTGATAAACGAGGTGAAGATGGCGTTGCGCAGGGCCGACGTGCGCCGAATGAGCTATTCGGCGGAACAGAAGAAGTAATTTACGCCGATTCATCCGATACTTTCGATTTGTGAGTTTTTCGTGCAAAAATGTTGCAGTATAAATTTATTTGCACTACCTTTGCATAAATTAGTACAAAAAACAAACAAATATCAGATGGCACATTATAATTTAGACTCTTTAGACAAGAAGATATTAAAGCTGATAGCTGACGACGCTCGCATCCCGTTCTTGGAAGTGGCTCGTCTGTGCAACGTGAGTGGCGCTGCGATACATCAGCGCATACAGAAACTCAACAATCTGGGCGTGCTTAAAGGCTCGCAGTTCATCATCGACCCTGAGAAGCTCGGCTATGAGACGTGTGCTTACATCGGACTCTACCTGCAGAATCCGGCGAAGTTCGATGATGTGGTAGATGAGTTGAAGAAGATACCCGAGGTTGTGGAGTGCCATTACACTACGGGCGGCTTCGATATGTTCATAAAGATATACGCCCGCAACAACCATCATCTGCTTAACATCATTCACGATAAGTTGCAGCCGCTTGGCCTCTCACGTTCCGAGACTATCATCTCGTTCAATGCTATCATCGACCGACAGTTGCCTATCGGCGAACTGCCCGTTGAGGACGAAAATGATGCGGTAGACGAATATGGTGAAGACGAATAAGAAATAAAGAATATACGGAATATAAAAAAACTCGTTGCTAATCCGGTTTTGATTTGTAGAAAAATACGGATCATGATAAGTAAAACCTATCTCAGATATATTTGGCTACTTGATACTATTAGTTGCTCAAGAATCCCTTTAACTTACGACCATATTGTCAGGATATGGGAAGGTTCTCCTTATGCCTACATGGGTGGTTTGCCAATTCGTACATTTCACGAACACCGTAAAAGTATCGAAGAAATGTTTGGGGTTATCATAGAATGTGATAAATCCAAGGGGTACACATATTATATCAAGAATCCAGAAGTGCTAAAACAGAATCCTTATGCCCAACTGCTATTACGAAAATATAGTGTTCCACAGGATTTCTCAACATTCAATATGATGCGCGACCGCATCTTACTAGAAGAGATACCTCATGGTACAGCATACTTTGATAACGTGGTTGAAGCTATGAGGACTAATACAGAACTCATAATTGACTATCAACGCTATGAGGGACAAAGAGAAACACTTACAATGCAACCCTATTCCATGAAGGTTTATAATAGAAGGTGGTATGTACTGGGCTATATAAAGGAAAAGGAAACTATCAGACATCTAGCATTGGAAAGATTTCTTGACCTGCAAACAACAAGTCAGAAATTTGAGTACCCAAAGGACTTCAATCCACAAAAATACTATGACAATGTAGTAGGAATTTACGTGAATGAAAACCTCCCTGTGGTTAATTTGAAGATAAGGGTGTATGGTGTACAGATGGAATACATGAGAATGTTGCCACTCCATAAGTCACAGTGTGAAGTTAAGTCACGATACGGTGAGTTTGCAGAGTTCACTTATAGAGTATGCTTGACTCCTGAGCTAAAGTCAAAGATATTAGCACTTGGTTCGAACGTTGAAGTGCTGGAACCTGCGGAATATCGCGAAGAGATAATGTCTCAAATAAGTGCCTCTCTTGACAGATATATGAAAAAAAACAAAGAAATATAATGGCGTTCTGCGGAGATTTTGCATAAATCTCCCCTAAAACACCCGATTTCACACGTTTTCATTCGTATAATAATATAGAGACATCTAAAATTTATACGATATATGAAAAAGAACATTACAATCCGCAAGAGCCAGTCAGTAGATTCATTTCTTCAGGACGCTTCCAAGCATCCTCTTCTTACCATCGAGGAAGAAGTTATGCTTGCCAAGCGTGTTCAGCAAGGAGATGAAGATGCAATGAAGCGTCTCTATGAAGCTAACCTTCGTTTTGTTGTAAGTGTTGCAAAGCAATATCAGAATAGAGGCAAGTCGATGGAAGAGCTTATTGAGGCAGGTAACAAGGGACTTGAACTTGCCGCAAGAAGGTTTGATCCACAGCGAGGTTTCAAGTTCATTGCTTATGCAGTATGGTTCATTAGGGCGAGTATTCTTGCATTCCTTGAGACTTCCACTTGTATGTAGGCTTTGCATCATACTTCTCGGTCTCTATGAACTGATGGTCGAAATCAACATCATACATCTCACCCTCTTTCAGTTGACCAGATGCAAACATACAATTGAGCAGTAAAGTATTGAGAGTGTCAGCCGTGTTGGAATCGTAGTTCTTACCTGTATCTGATGTGTATAAGACGTTTTCTTGCGTCAGTTCCTTTATTGCTCTGAGGATAGTGTCAGAGCTACAAGTGCGAAGTGTCGGATGAAGCGAGAGATGGTTCATCAAATGAGTAGTGATGTCCTCAATACATGAGCCACCACAGAAGTAGATACTCATGAGAGAACGGATGATTTCGCTGTACCGATAACCGAACGATCTACACCTTAGACCGAGGGTAGAGTCGATTACGGAAGACAATGTGGAGTCAAATTGCTCCATGATTGAAAATATTCCTCCAAAAGGAGTGAGTTTCTCAGATTTAATTTGTATTTTTGCCATGCCTGATGAGGTTTTGTTTGATTATTTTTGCAACACTAAATTAAGTGAATCCTCTGACATGGCAAAATCCTGGGCCGCTCGGCTCTGCCGCTTGGCTTGTCCAAGAACTTTTTGTTGCTCAGGATATTATAAAAGTGAAATTTATAGTGTTGCTGAATTAAGGTTATAATAATAAAGAAATGGCAAATATCATTTATACTAATTATTTTGACCACATTAACTTGTTCAATGAACTAAAGAAGGAAGGTTGTATTGTGAACACACCATACCAGAATACGGTTTCGGAAAATTCATTCTGTTTTAATGTGGGAATGAAACCTTCCAACAGTGATGAATACAAAGAACGTCTGCTTCAAACAATAAAAGACGTTTTTGGCATCACTAAAGATTCTTTCGATGGGAAGTTTTACAAAGCCATAGAAGGTGCTGGTCAGGAATGGAAGACGCTTAATGTCTTTCACTCGTCTTCTCTTTTGGCATTATTATGCTTTTACGATGTAAGCGAGCAAAATCCGCTTTTTATAAACATAGAAGGTGTAAAATGTAAGTTTACTTCGAGTGAATTTGAAGTGTCAAACATAATTGGCAGGGACAAAAGAGGTAAGGATTACTCATCCCATATTGATGTAAAGCTTACAGGAACATGTGGTGAGAAGTGCGTATCATTGTATCTGGAGTCAAAGTTTTCAGAATATGTTAACCAAAGGGGAAATACATCTTTCTCATATACGGAAGACTACAATTCAATATACACAAAACTGCAAGGTAAGATAAAAGACTTGGATATTAACATAGGGTGTGATAAGATCACTTTAGTTCAGACTAACAGCAAACGACCAGTTCAATATTGGGAAGGATTCAAACAAATGGTCTCACACTATCTAGGAATGAAGAATTGCAAAGATCAAAGTGATCTCATTTACCTTGGAGAAATAGTGTATGACTTCCGTCCATTCAAAGACATGCAAAACGACTTCTATGAAGATTACAGAGAAATATACAAGCAACTTGTAGATGCGTTGGAAGATATTGAAACTGAACCACAAAAATTTAAAGTCGGAAAGAATTTACTGACATATCAAGGCGTGTTCGAGAGTTTTAATTTGGACGAACGAGTACGTGAACTTTATAATCTCTAACACGTTGCTAAATGTAAATTCCTTCGGCTTCGTTCTTATTGTCAAAATAGGTGACATCGTCTTTAATAGGCACCCATTTTCTTTGCATCAGACACTTGGCGTTCAGTTTTGATACGTCCACCTCTTGGGCGCACCATCCCATGATGGTGCGCTGTATCCATCTGCGCGGTTTGCCGTCGGCATCGTAATTGCGGGCGCGCAGGTTGACGGTGTAGTTGTATCCGCTGCCCCAGCCCCATAGTGCTGCTTATGGCTTGACGTAGTCGACGAAGGCATACGCTTGGTGATGCTTTTCGTCTGTAGAGTGCTCCTCTCGCGCTGTCTCCTTCCATCCGTCGTACTCGGGGAAGAAGGCGTCGGCGTCGGCGGGCGTGTCGTGAATCTCAGTAAGGCAGAGTCGGTCGGCTATGGGGAGCGCCTGCTCGTAGACGCTTGCTCCACCTATTATATATATGTCTTCGTCATTAGCGCAGTGGGCGAGCGCTTCCTGGAGCGACGTATAGCAGTCGCAGCCTTCGAATTCGGTGGCTGTGCGACTGAGCACCACGTTGCGGCGGTTGGGCAGGGCGCCCTTGGGGAGCGACTCGAACGTGCGGCGTCCCATGATGATGGTGTGGCCCGTGGTGAGCGCCTTGAAACGCTTCAGGTCGTTGGGCAGCCAATAGAGTAGCTTATTCTCGAAACCGATGGCGCGATTGGCGGCAACGGCAGCAATAATTGTAATCATTTTGATAATTATTAATTGGTAATTATTAATTATTAATTGAGTTTTGAGTTATGAGTTTTGAGTTTTGAATTGTGCGCTTCGCGCATTTTGAATTTTTGAATTTTGAATTATGTGCTGCGAATTCAAAACTCAAAATTGAATAACTCCTAATCGGCGCAGCCGACAATTCTTGCTCTGGCAAGCGGCAAAGCCGAGCGCAAAACTCAAAATTCAAAACTCAAAACTTTCTACACGCTTACAGTGGCTGCGATGTGTGGCCACGGGTCGTAGCCCTCCAGCTCGAAGTCTTCGTAGCGGAACGAGAAGAGGTCCTTCACGTCGGGGTTTATCTTCATGCGCGGCAGTGGTCGCGGAGTGCGTGTGAGCTGCAGTCGAGCCTGGTCGAGATGGTTGAGATAGAGATGGGTGTCGCCCGTTGTGTGTATGAATTCGCCCACTTCGAAGCCCGTCACCTGCGCCATCATCTGCAGCAGCAGGGCGTACGATGCGATGTTGAACGGCACGCCGAGGAACGTGTCAGCCGAGCGCTGGTAGAGTTGCAGCGAGAGTTTGCCGTCAGCCACGTAGAACTGGAACAGGCAGTGGCACGGCGGCAGCGCCATGTCGTCCACCTCAGCCGGGTTCCACGCCGACACAATCATGCGTCGCGAGTCGGGATGGTTGCGCAGCTGGTCGAGCACGTTCTGTATCTGGTCGATGGTGCCGCCCTTATAGTCGGGCCACGAGCGCCACTGATGGCCGTACACCGGTCCGAGGTCGCCGTTCTCGTCTGCCCATTCGTTCCAGATGCGCACGCCGTGCTCCTGCAGGTAGCGCACGTTGGTGTCGCCGCGCAAGAACCACAGCAGTTCGTAGATTATCGACTTGAGGTGTAGCTTCTTCGTAGTGAGCAGCGGGAATCCGTCTGCCATGTTGAACCGCATCTGGTTGCCGAACACGCTCTTCGTGCCCGTGCCCGTGCGGTCGGTCTTGGTTGCGCCCTCGGTGAGGATGCGGTTAAGGAGGTTGAGATATTGTTGCATCGAATTTTTAATTCTTAATTTTTAATTATTAATTCCTCCGCTGGCACATGACTACTTTTGATTCGCCACTCCTGCGGATAGAGATTGTTGGCGCGGTTGCCGATGTTCTTCTCGAAACCTATCGGTCTGCCGCGGTATGTGAGCAGCACGAAGCCGCGCGGCGTGTCGTCGGGCAGCGTTACTGCCTCCTTGCGCAGATAGTTGACGGCGTCGGCGTAGCCCAGTTCTACGCGCGGATAGGCGTCGGTGGCGAGTTGACGGGAGAGAGCGAGCGACTGGTCGGGGATGATGTCCTTACCCTTCTCCGTGCCGAGACACACGCCGGCGTGCATTATCTTCAGCGCTGCGTCGGCTGCGTCGTACGTGTCAGCCCAGCGCTCCGGCACGGCGAACAGCGCGTCGGTGCGGCGTCTCAGCACGTAGCTCTCCGGCGCATTGAGCGGCACGGCTATGTTGCTCGGCTGCTTGGCGCCAGCCTTTGCGCCCTTGTTGCCGCGGCGCTTCTCCTTCTTCGGCTTCTCCGCCTTCCGGTCGGCGCCGCCCGTCGCAGACAGACAGCCCTCCGACTCGCCATGCTTGCGCAGCACGGCAAGGAACAGACCCTCGCCACGGCTCACACCCGGCAAGAAACGATACACTGGAGCCTCGCCCTTCAGTGCGCGCGTTATGTTCCACTCCGGTTCGACGGGCACATCCACGAAGTCGGCGCCCAACTCCTCGGCTATCCACGCCACGTTCTCCTCGTCCTCATGCGCGTTGAACGTGCAGGTAGAGTAGACGAGCAGACCGCCCGGTCGCAGACAGTCCCACACGTCGCCGATTATCTCGCGCTGCAGTCGCCAGCAGTTCTCCACGTTCTGCAGGCTCCACTCCTCGCGTGCGCCCTCGTCCTTGCGGAACATACCTTCGCCCGAGCAGGGCACGTCGGCGAGAATGGCGTCGAACAGTATGTGCGCCTTGCGGTAGTCGTGCGGGTAGTTGTTGGTTACGACCACGTCCTCGTGACCGAATTTCTGCAGGTTCTCGCTCAGAATCTGCGCGCGTGTGCGCATCGGTTCGTTAGAGAAAAGCAGCGATCCCTCGGGCAGCGCCGCACGCAGCGCCGTCGACTTGCCGCCGGGCGCCGCACAGAGGTCGAGCATGCGCACCGGCTCGTGTATGAGGTGGCGCACCACATGGTCGACGAACATCGACGACGCCTCCTGCACGTAGTACGTACCGGCGTGCAGCAGCGGGTCGAACGTGAAGTTAGGTCTGCTCTTCAGGTAGCGTCCTGTCATCGGACACCACGGCACGCAGCAGTCCTTCAGCTCGTCAGCCACGTCGCCCCCGTTCTGTTTGAACGGATTGAGCCTCACGCTTGTCGGCGTGTCGTCGTTGTCGAGCGCCGCCGCGAGCCGGTTGTACAGATCGTCGCCGAAGAGCGGACGTATTTGTTGTTCGAAGTCTTGTGGTAGGTTCATTTCTGTCAAGTTCTATATTTTAGAATACAAAAGTACGGATTTTTATCCGTGCAGCCATCGTTAGGACTTAAAAATATTGAAAAAGGCCGATTCCGGTTTGTTTGTGAATAGTATGTTGTTTGTTAATTTGACTTAATATAAAGTGTTGTTTCTTTGCGTTTATAACAGAAAGTATTAATTTTGTGTCAGTTTGATACAAAGCACGGCTTTCATGTATTAGTTTAAAGCAGTGAAAGTTTAGCGGTAGTTTTAGAATAATGCGAAATCTTGACAATAGACGAATGAGGTTTGCCTGGCTGCTGGTGTTGGTTTACGTGCCAATGCTGCTTGCCGTCACCTTCCACCACCATTCTCAGGCGGAGGGCGCAGCTGCCATGTCCTATTGTTACGATTGCGATCATCATATCCATCACGACGGCCATCTCACGTCTGCGTTGTCAATCTCTCACGATTGCGTGCTCTGCCAGTTGAGCAGTTTGCCTTACGTGGTGCCAACTATCTTGCACATAGCCGTATTCGTTGCTATGGCTCACGTTGCTTTCTCAGTGTCCTGTCCGTTTGTCAAGACTCGCGAGGGCGACATCCACTCCACACGTGCTCCGCCCGTATTGTAATCTTTGTGGTATTTTTTTTAAAAGGTTTGATTGGTTTTTGAGATCATTGTGTCCGAAAACCAAGCTGTTGTCATGCGATTCTGTGCAGCGCTTGCCGTCTGTTCGCCCCCCGATCGTGTGATAAGGAGACGTTGTGTGGCTACATACAGATGCAGCCGGCATGAGCTCCGACAAAGATATACAATAAACAAAAGAAAACAATGAAATCAGATAACTATAAGTTGATGCTCCTTGCCGGAGCTTTGTCTGCTTCGTTTGCGGCTAAAGCAGTTGTAACAGCCGGAGCGAGCAATGTTTTGAAGGTCAGCAATGATGGCGAGAGCAGCATGAACGCTGTCTCTGAAGACGCCGGTAAGGCCACCGACGCCAACGTCTACGGACACGTGAAAGACCGCAAGAGCGGCGAGCATATGCCCTACGCTACAATACAGATAAAAGGCACCACCATTGGCACCACCACCGACCAGACCGGCCATTACTTCCTGAAGAACCTGCCCGAGGGCACATACACTATTGTTGTGAAATGTCTTGGATACAAGACAGTGGAGCGAACCGTCACCATAAAGCACGACGCCACACAGGAGCAGAACTTCTCGCTCGACACCGACGACGTGGCTCTCGACGAGGTGGTGGTCTCTGCCAACCGCAACGAGACGACACGACGCCTGGCGCCCAACCTTGTGAACGTGCTCGGCTCCAAGCTCTTCGACCTCACGCAGAGCACCTGTCTGGCGCAGGGACTCAACTTCCAGCCAGGCGTGCGCACCGAGGACGACTGTCAGAACTGCGGCTTCACGCAGGTCAGAATAAACGGTCTCGACGGCCACTACTCGCAGATACTGGTCGACTCGCGACCGGTCTTCTCTTCGCTCAACGGTGTCTACGGACTGGAGCAGATACCTGCCAACATGATCGACCGTGTGGAGGTAGTCAGAGGCGGCGGCTCGGCGCTCTTCGGCGCGTCTGCCATCGGCGGCACCATCAACATCATCACCAAGGAACCCGTGCGCAACTCGGCTTCCTTCGGACATACGCTGATGGCGATGGGCGGGTCTGACTGCTTCGACAACGTAACCACGGGCAACGTCTCGCTCGTCACCGACGACAACAAGGCCGGCGTATACGCCTACGGACAGACGCGCACACGTCAGGGCTACGACCACGACGGCGACGGATATACCGAGGTGCCAAAGCTGCAGAACCAGACGTTCGGTCTCAACTCCTATCTGCGTCTGAGCCCCTACTCGAAGCTGAGCCTGCAGTATCACGGCATGCACGAGTTCAGACGCGGCGGCAACCGTCTCGACCTGACTCCCCACGAGGCTAACATCGCCGAGCAGGTGGAGCACAACATACAGGGCGGCGGACTCACCTTCGACTACTTCGCTCCCGACGCCAAGAACCGCCTCTCTACCTACTTCTCCTTCCAGACCACCTCGCGCAAGAGCTACTATGGCGGCATAGGCGAGGGCACAGACGAAGACGTGCAGACGGCGCTGAAGGCTTACGGCACTACGCACAACTTCACCTACGTAGCCGGAACGCAGTATGTGCACAACTTCGACAAGCTGCTCTTCATGCCCTCCGACCTCACGCTCGGCGCAGAGTATAACCACGACGGCATGAAGGACGTGATAGTAGGCTACGACCGCCGCTTCAAGCAGCATGTCGACATAGGCAGCTTCTTCTTCCAGAACGAGTGGAAGAACCGCCAGTGGAGCTTCCTGCTGGGAGGACGCCTCGACAAGCACAATCTCGTAGACCACGTCATCTTCAGTCCGCGTGCCAACCTGCGCTACAACCCCACGGAGAACGTGAACCTGCGCTTCACATACGCCGGCGGATTCCGCGCGCCGCAGGCTTTCGACGAAGACATGCACGTAGGCGTTGTCGGCGGCGAACGACTGGTGACCATCTTGGCAGACAACCTGAAGGAGGAACGCTCCAACAGCTTCAGCCTCTCTGCCGACTTGTACCATACGTTCGGCTCCGTGCAGACCAACCTCCTCATCGAAGGCTTCTACACTGACCTCGACAACGTGTTCGCACTGCGACAGCTCGACCAGCCCGACGCCCTGGGCAACACTGTGCAGGAGCGCTACAACGCCTACGGCGCCAAGGTGCTCGGACTGAACATCGAGGGCAAGGCTGTGTTCACGCGCTGGTTCACGCTCCAGGCAGGCATCACCCTGCAGCAGAGCCATTACGACGAGGCGATAGCGTGGAACGACGAGGTGCCCGAACAGAAGTACCGCAAGATGATGCGCACGCCGAACACCTACGGCTACTTCACCGCCTCGTTCACACCCGTGAAGCGACTCACCGCAGCGCTCACTGGCAACTATACGGGCAGCATGCTCGTGGGCCACTCGGCAGGCTCGGGCGTAGACAGTCCGGTGGCTGTGCATACGCCGCGCTTTATGGAGCTGAACATGAAGCTGGCTTACGACATCCCCGTCTACAAGTATCTCACGCTACAGCTCAACGGCGGCATACAGAACATCACCAATGCCTATCAGAACGACTTCGACAAGGGCTGGAACCGCGACTCGGGCTACATCTACGGCCCGTCGCTGCCCAGAAGTTACTTCGTTGGCGTGAAGCTGTCTTACTGATAAACTCACAGCAACGCTCGTTACCCATGCGTGGGAACCTTATTTTTGCTATGCGGTAATGATGTTTTAGCTATGCGGTAATGATGTGCCCACGCTGCGGTAATCGGACAACCAACGCATGGTTGTGATATAAAAAGCAAACAGGCTGGAGACAAACGCTGTCGTTGCGTTGTCTCCAGCCTATTTTTATGTAATAAAGAGTTTTGTTTTTTCGCAATGGTATTGCGGATTTTCATAGATTATCCGCAATGGCGTTGCGGATTTTCATAGATTTTCAGCAACAAGGATACAATTATTCATTGAAACTAACAAGCTTTTTGATATGGTATTTGAAATTTCAAAGTGTGAAAGTATATCGCGCTCTGCACCGCTCCTCTTGCGGCGAGATATGCCAGGAATGCAAACCACAGCGCATGGTTGTGCCACACGCCGCGCAGCGAGAGATAGACGACGAAGAAGACCAGCATCGCTACAGCCGTGGCGGCGAACATGCCGCGCGTGTTGGTGGTGCCGATGAATACGCCGTCCCAGATGAACGCCGCCAAGCCGCAGACCGGAATCAGCACAGCCCACGGAGCATAGTCGGCGGCGGCAGCCACGACGTTAGGCTCGTCGGTGAGCAGAGCGAGAAAGCCCGTGCCGCCCACGGCGTAGACGAGCGTGTAGGCGGCGGTGAGCGCTGCGCCCCAGGCGAAGAGGCGGCGCACTGTGCGACCGAACTCCTTGTGGTTACGCGCGCCGTAGTGTTTGCCGCAGAGCGCCTCGCCGGCGAAGGCAAAGCCGTCCATCACGTATGAGTAGAGCGTGAAGAGCTGCATGAGCAGCGTGTTCACAGCCAGTACCACTGCGCCCTGCGACGCACCGGCTGAGAGGAAGTAGAAGTTGACAGCCACGAGGCACAGCGTGCGCAGGAAGATGTCGCGGTTCACGCCGAAGAAGCGACGCATCGCCGTGCCCTCCACGATGCGCCGCCACTCTACATGGCGCAGTATGCGCTTGCCGTAGGTGGCGCTCCAGAGCGCCATGCTGACGAGCAGACCGGCGTATTGTGCCGTGAGTGTGCCCAGCGCTATGCCCTCCACCTTCATGCCGAAGGCGTAGACGAACGTGCAGCTGGCTGCGATGTTCACCACGTTCTGCATAATGGAGATGAACATAGGCAGGCGCGTGTTCTGCATGCCGATGTACCAGCCCGTCAGACTGTACAGGCAGAGCATGGCAGGTGCGCCCCAGACGCAGATGCGGAAGTAGTGCCACGCCTCGGCGTTTATCTCCTCCGTGGCGCCTACGAGGGCGAGAGTAGCCGTGCCGAGCGGTCGTTGCAGCAGCAGAATGAACGCCGCCACGCCTATAGCCACGGCGATGGAGCGCGCCAGCGTGGTAGCCACGTCGCCCATGTCGCGCCGTCCGAGCGCCTGCGATGTCATTCCGCTCGTGCCCATGCGCAGAAAGCCGAACACCCAGTAGATGACGTTGAATATCATCGAACCTACAGCCACTGCACCGATATACACGGCGTTGCCGAGATGTCCCGAGACAGCCATGTCTACCAGTCCGAGCAGCGGCACGGTGATGTTAGCCACTATCGAGGGCAGGGCTATGCGTAGTATGCTTTTGTCTATGTTCTGCATCTTTATCGTTTTTTCAGTATTTTATGCAAAGTTACGACAATTCTGCGTAATAAATTGTAACTTTGCAGCATGAAAAAGACTTTATTCCTGATTATGATGCTCTGCTGCCACATTGTGGCGGTGGCGCAGATGAGTCGTCGTGCCTTGGAAAAATACTCTACGGAGGCAGTGAAGCAGATAGCCCTGACGGGGCGCACGCCGACTATAGACATTCTCGATTCGCTGGCGAACAACGCCGATGTGAGCATAGAGATGCTCAGCCGAATGGGCGATGCCGACGACGTGCGCCAGCAACACGCCTGTCTGAAACTCATCGACGACATCGTGGCGTACAGCCTTAAGCCCACGGGCATGAAGTATGTGGACGTGGTGCGACAGGGACTGAAGAAGGCTATCGACCGCAGCTACGAGCCTGAAGTGCAGCAGCACGTGCTCGAGCAGATGGCTCTTGTGGCTAAGCCCAACGATGTGGCGCATGTGGCAATGTATCTTGAGATAGACCAGCTCGCTCCGACCGTGGCGCAGATGCTCGTGGCTATGCCCGACATCGACGACCGACTGGCGGAGGTTGCCAAGACAAACCCTGCGGTGAAGGAAAAGCTGCTCGCCGTGATCAGCGCACGTCGCGGAAAGGCGGCTTCGGCGTCGTCTACGGTTGCAGGCATAGCGCCCGCGCAGAAGCAGAAGCCGACGGCTCTGCCGCTCTGGACGGAGAGTCTGCGTCGCGAGGTGGAGAGCATAGCCCGTCAGCCGTCGCCCGTAGCCGACAGTCTTATCATCATGGACAACGCACGCAAGGCGCTGCCCGAACTGCTGAGGCTTGCTGCGCGCCGTGAGGGTGCCGACCGCAATGCGGTGTTGGCGCGCTTCCTCGTGCTTGCCGACCATGCTGCGCAGAAGGGAGAGCTGAACGGCACAGAACTCTACCTGCTGCTGCGCGATGCCGATGCTCTTGCGGCTGACGATGTGCTGCGCACGCAGATTGTGGTGGCGATGGGACACACGCACACCATGCAGGCGTTCGTCTACATCACGCGCTATTACGGCAAGGAGCAGTATGCCGACGCAATGGCGCTGGCGGTTACGGAGTTTGTGGCGACGCATCCCGAGATGAACCGCGGAAAACTTGTCAACGCCTTGCTCTACAAGGCGAAGCAGTCGTTCATACGCCACTACGACGAGCAGGGCGTGGATGCTTATATCGACCAGGCGCTTGCGGCTATCGACAACTGGCGGGCTGACGGCGCGTTAAATCTCTCGCATACCGAGCAGACATGCATGGAAAAGCGCGGCTTCTGGGTGATGCACGACGAGCTGACCGACTTCGACATGGCGTTCGACTGGCGTGCGGATGGTCTGCTCACGCTCAGTCTGCACTCGACGCCGATTCTGAAGTTCGACGCAAAGCGCGGCGTGTGTGTTGAAGGCGAAAACAAATGGCACAAGTTCGAGGCAGTAGGCGAGTGGTCTACGGCGAACGTCAGCGTGAAGGGAAATAAGTTGAGCGTGGCGGTGAACGGCAAGCAACTGGTGTCTCAGGCGCAGCCGCTTACCATCAATATTCCTGCGTCGGGTTTCACAAAAATACTCGCCGACGACGCAGGAGCCATCATCAGACAGTATTGCTTCCGCAAGAAATAGAATGAGGGTGTCTATCGTGTTCTCCACAATCGGTCGCCGCGAATCTCGAGCGGCATCGGGATGTTGTCGGTGAAGAGCAGCCCCGTGCCCAGTCCTTGCGGCATGGTTATGTCGTCGCCGTAGACATCCGCGGCGAACTGCGCTATTGCGTTCAGCCCCACGTTGCTCTCCAGCGCACTCGTTATCCACGAACCGATGCTGCGTTCGCCGGCAAGTGCTATCCATTCGCGCGATCCGTGCATTCCGCCGTGCAGCGACGGCTTCAGGATGATGTACTGCGGACGGATAGTGTCGAGCAGTTGCTCCTTCACAGTCCGGTCGTTTACGCCGATAAGCTCCTCGTCGAGCGCGATAGGTATCGGCGTAGCCTTGCACAGCGCCGCCATCTCCGCCCACTGGTGCTGGCGAATCGGCTGCTCGATAGAGTGAATGTCGTACTGCGCAAGCTGTTCGAGACGCTGCAGCGCACAGTCGGCAGTGAATCCGCCGTTGGCGTCTACGCGCAGCTCAATCTGTTCTTTCGTGAAAGCGCTGCGTATATGGCGCACAAGGTCTAGTTCGCGGTCGAAGTCGATGGCGCCAATCTTCAGCTTTACGCATCTGAAGCCGGCACGCATCTTCTCCTCCAAGCGCTGCAGCATCTCCTCGTAGTTGCCCATCCACACCAGTCCGTTTATAGGTATGCCTGTCTCGCCATGAGCGAAACGGTTGTCGAACAACACGCCTGTGCCGCCACGCTCGAGGTCGAGCAGAGCCGTCTCAAGTCCGAACAAAACCGACGGATACGGACGCAAAGCGTCGTAGCAGATGTCGCCATGCTGCTCCACGATGCGGCAAAGCTCATGAAGACGCTTCTCATATTCGGGCGAAGCGTCGCAGCTCAGGTCGGGCAGCGGCGCACATTCGCCCACGCCCTGCACACCGGGACGTGCGTCGTCGGTAGCCGTGACGAACCACGACTGGCGCGTGGTGTAAACGCCGCGCGACGTTCCGGCAGGTTGTTTGAAGTGGAGTGTGCGTGGGGTGATGCTTAGTCTTATGCTCATATCTAATTCTATTTTCCTGATATTACTTCGTCCATTCTGATGTCGTGCTCTTCACACTCTATGCTCTCAACCAGCTGAAAGTCGAAGCAGATGCCAATCTTGTAGGCGTCGCCGAGCTGCGGCAGCAGTCGGTCGTAGAAGCCCTTGCCGCGTCCCATGCGGTTGAGTTGGCGGTCGAACGCCACGCCAGGTATCACGGCGAGGTCTATCTGCGCATAGTCTGTGAATACCTCGCCAACGGGTTCCATGATGTTGTACGCACCCTGCTCGAGACTTTGCGGACCGGTATACAGGCGTAGTTCCATAGTGCCTTCGCCCGTGACGCGCGGCAGCAGCACCCGCTTGCCGCTTGCAAGCAGCGCATCGACCAGCGTGTGTGTATACACCTCGTCGGGCAGCGAGTAGTAGAGCATCACGGTGCGGGCATCCTTCAGTCGCTGGTGGGCGAGCAGACGCATAATTACAGCAAACGACAGTTCGCTGAGCTGCTGGCTCGTGAACTGTCGTTTGCGGTTCTTTATCTCTTTGCGGAGTTCTGATTTTTTCATATTAGCTAAAGTTTGATTTAGTTGAGAGTTGAGAATCGAGAATTGAGAGTTATGATATGAATTATTGTTAGAACATAATGCAAAAAACTCGCTCTTTTGGGTAATCATAACTCTCAACTCTCAACTTTCAACTCTCAATTTACTTCTTAACAACCGGTTTCTTCGGAAACGCAGCATGGTTCTTGAACACGACAAGCGCCCTCTCAATCGTCGGGTCGTCGAGGTTGAGATATGCAGTCCACGCCTCATCGTCCATGATGTTATAGATGATGCGCGAGTTGATGAACTTCTCGAGCAGCTTGTGCGACTTGCGTATCATCAGGTTGCGACGCTTCAGTCCGTTCTTGTCGGCGTATGTCGCGAATTTCTCCACCGTGTTCTGCTGTACCAGATACTTCGACAGCGCCATCATGTCTCTGAAGGTGTTCAGCTTCGGGCGATTGTTGTCGGTATAGGTGAAGGCGAACTGCAGGATGAGGCCAGACATAGCCGCTTGCTTGTAGTAGCTCGTCATGCCGAGCGTGTCTTCGGGCACGAAGATGTCGGGCGTGATGCCGCCACCACCGTACACCGTGCGACCGATGCCGGTGTGATAAGCCGGACCCTGATGCTTTATGCTGTCCTGCGAGAAGAACTCGCCGTGCTCATATCGCGTTACGATGTCGCTCTCGTAGTCCTTGGTGTCGCCCGCCGTGAACGGCTTCTGTATGCAACGACCCGACGGGGTGTAGTAGCGTGCGATGGTGAGGCGTATCATAGAGCCGTCGGGGAAGCCAATCTGCTGCTGAACAAGACCCTTGCCGAACGAACGGCGACCGATGATGGTGCCGCGGTCGTTGTCCTGTATGGCTCCGGCGAAGATCTCGGATGCAGACGCCGAGCCCTCGTTGATGAGCACGCAGAGCGGCAGCTTCTGATAAGAGCCGTGACCGTCGGAACGGAAGTCCTGACGCGGCGACTTGCGGCCCTCCATATACACTATGAGCTTGTTCTTCGGCAAGAACTCGTTAGCCATCTGCACGGCAGAGTTCATGTATCCGCCCGTATTGTCGCGCAAGTCGATGACCAGGTTCTGGAAGCCTTCCTGCGAGAGCTGAGCCAGCGCGATGAGCATCTCGGGATAAGTAGTCTCGCCGAAGCTTCTCACCTTTATATAGCCCGTGTTCTCGTCGAGCATATATGCCGCAGTGATGCTCTTCTGCGGTATGTCGCCACGTGTGATGGTGAAGTATTTCACGGCTTTCTGTCCGTAGCGCACCACGCCGAGCTTCACCTTCGTGTCCTTCGGACCCTTCAGTCGGCGCATAGCCTCCTCGTTGGTCACTATCTTGCCCACGAACGGTTTGCCGTCGACGCTCACAATCTTGTCGCCGGCGATGATGCCAGCGCGCTGAGCCGGTCCGTTCTTCACCACGTTCTGCACGCGGATGGTGTCTTGGCGTATGGTGAACTCGATGCCCACGCCAGAGAACGAACCCTTCAGGTCGTCGGCCACAGCCTGCGCATCCTTAGCCGAGATATAGACGGAGTGGGGGTCGAGGTCGGCAAGTATCTGCGGAATGGCGATGTCGACGAGCGAGTCGATGTCCACCTTGTCTACATACTGGTCGTTGATGATGTGCAGTAGGTTCGAGAGTCGGTTCGAACCCGAGTTGATGATATTCAGTCGGTTGCCAGAGAAATGGTTTGCGTAGAACGTGCCAATGAGTATGCCCGCTATCACGCAGAGAGCCATTATCAACGGCATGAACCTATTCGGTTTCTTTGTGTTCATAATCGTCTGGATTTAGATATATTACTTCTATGTTAGCGCGTCGCAGCAGGTCGATGCCGTCGTTAAGACGGTACTGCTCGGCGTATATCACGCGTTTTATGCCAGCCTGTATGATGAGCTTCGAGCACTCGATGCAGGGCGCCGCCGTAACGTAGAGCGTAGCGCCGTCGCTGTTGTTGGAGCTGCGTGCCAGTTTGGTGATGGCGTTCGCCTCGGCGTGCAGCACATAGGGCTTCGTGGTGTCGGTCTCGTCCTCGCAGACGTTCTCGAACCCGCTCGGTGTGCCGTTGTAGCCGTCGCTGATGATCATCTTCTCCTTCACGACCAGCGCGCCCACCTTGCGGCGCTGGCAGTAGCTGTTCTCTGCCCAGATGCGCGCCATGCGCAGATAGCGCAGGTCGAGCTTAAGCTGCTTGCTCTCTTTTGTTTCGTTTGTTGGCATATCGTTGTTGTTTTTATTCTTCATCGTAGCGAAGGTGGAAGCCTCCGCTACGAAAACTCTATTTCTTTATTCCGTTGCGCTCGAGCAGAGCGTCGATGGTAGGCTCCTGTCCGCGGAAACGCTTGTAGAGCGTCATCGGATGCTCGGTGCCACCCTTCGAGAGGATATTGTCGCGGAAGCTCTGCGCCGTCTTCTGGTCGAAGATGCCGTTCTTCTTGAACACGCTGAACGCATCGGCGTCGAGCACCTCAGCCCACTTGTAGCTGTAGTAGCCTGCAGCATATCCGCCCGCCATGATGTGCGAGAACTGCGTTGTCATGCACGTGTCGGGCAACTGCTTCGTAACCATCGCCTTCTCCCATGCCTTCTTCTCGAACGGAATGATATCGGCTGTGAACTCCTCCTTCTTTGTGTAGTAAGCCATATCGAGCAGACCGAAGCTCACCTGACGCAGACAGGCGTAAGCCGCCATGAAGTTGCGCGAACGCACGATGCGCTCAATGAGGTCGTCGGGCATCGGCTCGCCCGTCTTGTAGTGGAAGGCGAAGGTGCGCAGGAATTCCTTCTCAACCGAGTAGTTCTCCATGAACTGCGAGGGCAGCTCAACGAAGTCCCACCATACGTTTGTGCCGCTCAGACTCTCGAAGCGTGTGTTGGCAAACATGCCGTGCAGCGAGTGACCGAACTCGTGCAGGAAGGTCTCCACTTCGCCCAGCGTGAGCAGCGCCGGCTTCTCGTCGGTAGGCTTGGTGAGGTTCATCACCACGCTTACGTGCGGACGAACGTTCACACCCTTGCGGTCTATCCACTGACCCTGGAACTCTGTCATCCAGGCTCCGCCCTGCTTGCCCTTGCGCGGATGGAAGTCGGCGTAGAACACGGCGAGGAACGAACCGTCCTTGTCGAACACCTCGTAAGCCTTCACGTCGGGATGGTACACCTGAATGTCCGTGCTCTCCTTGAACGTGATGCCGTAGAGACGCGTAGCCAAGCCGAACACGCCGTCGATAACCTTCGACAGTTCGAAGTAGGGGCGCAGCATCTCGGCGTCGAGATTGTACTCGCGCATCTGCAGCTTGTGCGAGTAGAAGCTGAAGTCCCACGGTTCCATCACGAAGTCGTCGCCCTCGGTCTGCTTCGCCTCGCGTTCCAGCGCCTTCACCTCCTCAACGGCTGTAGGCTTGTAAGCGTCGATGAGGTCGTTGAGCAGCTTGTACACGTTCTCGGCGTTCGACGCCATGCGATGCACGAGCACGTAGTCGGCGTATGTCTCGTAGCCCAGCAGCTGCGCTATCTCACGGCGCAGGTTGACGAGGCGCTTGCATATCTCGAGGTTGTTCTCTGTGTTATCGTGTGTGCCCTCGGTGTTGCGTGCCATGTAGAGCTGGCGGCGCAGCTCGCGCTGAGTGGAGTATGTCATGAACGGCGAGTAGCTCGGATAGTCGAGTGTGAAGAGCCAGCCCTCCTTCTCTGCCTCCTTAGCAGCGAGAGCCGCCGCTTCGCGTGCCGTTTCGGGCAGTCCGTCGAGCTGTGCTTCGTCTGTAATGTGCAGCGTGAACGCCTTGTTCTCCTTCAGCAGGTTCTGCGAGAACTGCAGCGAGAGCAGACTTGCTTCCTCGGTGAGGTTGCGCAGGCGCTCCTTGCCCTCGTCGTCGAGCAGCGCACCGCTGCGCACGAAACCGTCGTAGCAGTTATCGAGCAGCATCTGCTCCTCGGCGGTCAGCTCGCGATGGTTCTCGTATACGTACTTGATGCGCTCGAAGAGGCGCTTGTTAAGCTTCACGTCGTTGGCGTGCTTTGTGAGTATCGGACTCATCTTCTGCGCCAAAGCATCCAGCTCGTCGCAAGTCTCGGCGCTGAGCATGCACGAGAACACGGTAGACACGCGTGAGAGCAAGTCGTAGTAGTTCTCGCCGTTCTCGTTGTCTACACGCACAATGGTGTTCTCGAAAGTAGGGGTTTCGGGGTCGTTCACGAGCTTCTCTATCTCCTCGTCGTCGCGGCGTATGCCTTCGATGAAAGCCTCCTCGTAGTCGCCTATCTCTATGCGATTGAACGGAACTGTGTCGTGCGGGGTGTTATAAGGTTCAAAAAACGGATTCTTACGCTCCGTTTGTGCTGCGTTATTCTCCAACATACTAATTTCAAAAAATGTGTGATATATCACTGCAAATTTACAGAAAATATTACAGATGCGTTCCGTCCTTGTGGTTTTTAACTTATATTATAATCGTATGTGTATATTAAAATCGCGCGTTCATTTCATAGTGTGAAGAAATAGCTGTAAATTTGTAGATTGAAAATCAAAATAATGATAATGAAACGATTACTATTTATTTTTACAGCATTAGTCATGTTTGTTACAAGCATGTCGGCAGCCGAGAAACTGTCGATAAAGGACATCACAAGCGGTAAGTTTGCGGCTAAGACCGTGAACGGTATCAACCCTATCGAAGGCACCGACACCTATGCGCGCATCAGCGACGACGGCAAGCGTGTGGAGAGCTATTCGTTCAAGACGGGCAAGAAGATTGCTACGCTCTTCGACGTGGACAACACGATGGGCAAGAAGATAAAGGACTTCGACGGATACATCCTCTCGCCCGACGGCACACGTATGCTCATACAGACCGAGACTGAGCGCATATACCGCCGCTCGTTCCGCGCTACGTACTACATCTACACCATCGCTTCGCACAAGCTGGCGCGCCTTTCGGACGGCGACAAGCAGCAGGTGCCGGTGTGGTCGAACGACGGACTGCAGGTGGCGTTCGTGCGCGACAATAACATCTTCCTCGTGAAGCTGCTCTACGACAACGCCGAGATTCAGGTGACGAAGGACGGCAAGCGCAACGAGGTTATCAACGGCTTGCCCGACTGGGTGAACGAGGAGGAGTTCGGCTTCAACCGTGCGCTCACGTTCAACGCCGACGGCACTATGATTTGCTGGCTGCGCTATGACGAGCAGCGCGTGAAGACCTACTCGCTGCAGATGTACAAGGGCTTGAAGCCCGAGAAGATGGAGAATGACATCTACCCCGGTTACTATGAGTACAAGTACCCGAAGGCGGGCGAGGACAACAGTCTCGTGTCGGCTTGGAGCTACGACATCAAGTCGCACAAGATTTCGAAGCTTGAGGTGCCGCTCGACGCCGACGGCTACATGCCGCGCATCAAGGCTACTGTAGACCCGGCGCGTGTGGTGGTATACACCATGAACCGCCATCAGGACGAGCTTTGCCTCTACGGAGTGAACCCGCGCAGCACCGTTGCGCAGCTCATCGTGAAGGAGTCGGTGCCGAAGTATGTTAAGGAGGAAGCCATGGAGGGTGTGAAGTTCATCGGCAACAACATACTTCTGCCGAGCGACCGCTCGGGCTACATGAAGCTCTACGTTTACAACATGAATGGTCAGTTGTTGCGCACTATCGGCGAGGGCAACTACGACATCACCGAGGTGTACGGCTACGACGCCAAGACTGGTGACGTCTACTATCAGGCGGCTGCGCTCGGAGCGGCAGACCGTCAGGTGTTTGTGGCGCACAAGAACGGCAGAACCGAGCGACTCACCAACCAGAAGGGCTGGAACTCGGCTCTCTTCTCGGGCGACTACCAGTACTTCATCAACACATGGAGCGACTACAACACACCTTATATATATATTACTCGCACTCGTGAGGGCAAGGTAATCTCTACGTTGCAGGACAATGCTGCGCTGAAGAAGCTCGCGGCAGAGTACGGATTCTGCAAGCGCGAACCGTTCGAGTTCACCACTTCGGAAGGCGTGAAGCTGAACGGATGGATTCTGAAGCCGCAGAACTTCGAACCGTCAAAGCGCTATCCTGTCATCATGCACCAGTACAGCGGACCGGGCAGCCAGATGGTGAAGGACGAATGGAGCGCAGGCTCGATGGGCTCGGGTGGAGCTTTCGATTCTTACTTGGCTCAGCAGGGATTCATCTGCGTATGCGTTGACGGACGCGGAACGGGCGGACGCGGTTCTGAGTTCGAGAAGTGTACATATCTGAACATCGGCGACCTCGAGTCGAAAGACCAGGTTGAGGCTGCCATATATCTCGGTACGCTGCCCTACGTAGACAAGAACCGCATCGGTATCTGGGGCTGGAGCTACGGCGGATTCAACACGCTGATGAGTATGTCGGAGGGTCGCGGCGTGTTCCGCGCTGGTGTGGCTATCGCGCCGCCTACCAACTGGAAGTTCTACGACTCGGTTTACACCGAGCGCTACATGCGCACACCGAAGGAGAACCCCGACGGATATGCCACCAACCCGATTGAGCGTGCCTCTAAGCTGCACGGCGCTCTGCTCATCTGTCACGGCACAGCCGACGATAACGTGCATCCGCAGAACGCATACGAGTATTCGGAGGCTCTCGTACAGGCTGACAAAGACTTCCGCGAACTCTACTACACCAACCGCAACCACAGCATCTACGGAGGCAACACACGCAACCACTTGCTCAGACAGGTGGCGCAGTTCTTCCAGACCGAACTTCGATAATTCTGATTATAGTTGAGAATTTAGAATTGAGAGTTGAGAGTTATGAAATGCAATATGGCTAAATGTTTTTGCTATTAAAGTATATCAATAAGAATATCAATAAAGGTAATCATAACTCTCAACTCTCAATTCTCAATTTTAAATTCTCAACTTTCAATTTTCAACTCTCATTTTTCAACTTACTTGTAAGTCACTTTTTTTTAATAACCTATCAATAATGAACTTTAAACAACTTCTTTCCGCTGCGGCGCTTGCCACGCTCTCGCTTGTGCCCAGTCAGACCAATGCGCAGCAGGCGCGCCCGAAGGGTATGCCGCACCTGCTGAAACCGCACAACTCCACACTGATGCTGAAGGCGCAGAAGGTTCCTCTCGGCAGAGAGCTGTGGGGCAATGTGGTGAAAAGTACACGTTGGGACAACGGCACGCCCGAGTATGGCTTCTACTCATTCGGTGCGTCAGGCTCAATCGACATCAATGAGATGTTCATCGACGACAATATGTATGCCAATGCAAGCGGTGCGATGGTTGGCAACCGCCTCGACGTAATCAGATACAATCGCGAGCAGAACGTGATGTACCACTATCTCTACAACGCCACTACTGGCGAGTGCGAGAACATTTCGTACCTCACCGACTTCAGTCTGTGGGCTACAGAGACGGCTGTTTCGGCAGACAACAAAGTGTACGGTGTGTTCTTCACCGGTGACGCTGAAGGCACAGAGCTTGGTATCGCCGACTATGCCAACGAGACGCGCACCGCTATCGGCACTGTAAGTCGCTATTACGTGGCGCTCGGCATCACCAAGGACAACGTGCTCTACGGCATCGACACGAACGGCAACCTCTACAGCATCAACAGCACAACGGCTAAGGAGAAGTTCATCGGATCTACCGGCGTGAAGGTGTGCGATGCGAACAACGACTGGAACGTGCAGAGTGGAGAGATAGACCAGGAGACTGGCATCTTCTACTGGGCAAGCACCGACCCGCAGGGCCGCTCGTCGCTCTACACCGTAGACCTTGCGACGGCTAAGGCTACGAAGATTGGCGACTTCATGCACAACGAGCAGTTGGCTATGCTCACTATCCCGAAGGAGACGGTGAAGGATGCGGCTCCGGCGCTCGCTTCAGACATGAGTCTCGCGTTCGACAAGGCATCGCTTACGGGTAAGGTGTGCTTCACGGCGCCTTCTACGACATACATAGGCGGCAGCCTCTCGGGTTCGCTTAACTATGTGGTGAGCGTAGACGGCAAGCAGGTAAAGAATGGAACAGCCAACGCTGGACAGAAAGTGGAGGAGGCGCTGACTGTGAAGCGCGGCATTCACTCTGTTGCGGTATGCTTCTCTAACGCTGCCGGCAACGGACCGAAGGCTTACATAAACAGCTTCATCGGCGACGACACTCCTCTTAAGCCTACCAACGTGAAGGCTACAGTTGATATCAAGACTGGTAAGGTGAACTTGTCATGGACGGCTGTTACAAAGGGCATCAATGGCGGATACGTTGGCGATATGAAGTACAACGTAGTGCGCTATCCCGACAATAAGGCTATCGCTACGGCTACTGCTGCTACGTCTGTAAGCGACGTGCTGCCAGGTGGCGACCTCACAGGCTATTACTACACCGTGCAGGCCATAAGCGGACAGCGCAAGAGCGAGTCGGTGAAGTCGAACAGCATATCGTTCGGCAATGTGCTCGAACCGCCTTACTATCAGAACTTCGAGAACGCAAACTCGATGAACACCCTCACTGTTCTCGACGAGAACAACGACGGCACGACATGGCAGTTCCTCGAGAACGACGGCTCAAACCAGTCGGCTGTGTCTATCTCCTATGCAGAGGTCGACCACGACGACTGGCTCATTCTGCCTGGTCTCAATCTGAAGGCTGGCGTGCTCTATAACGTAACGTATCGTGTGGCTACTCAGGGCTCAAACTACCCAGAGGAACTCGAAGTGAAGTACGGCGCTGAGCCTACTGCCGCTGCCATGATACACGAGGTAGCGTCGAAGACTGAGTATACCAACCAGGACTATGTCACCGTTAAGAAGGAGATTGTTGTAGACAAGGACCAGGTGGCGTACATCGGTTTCCACTGTACAAGTAGCGCCGACTGGTGCTATCAGCTTATCCTTAACAACATCTCTGTTGTGGGCAACTCGCTGAAGGCTCCTGATGCTATCACCGAGATATCTACAACTGCAGCTACTGACGGCTCGCTCAAGGTGCGCATCGACTTCACTGCTCCTTCGAAGGCTATCGACGGAACTAAGCTCACTTCTGACATGGAGGTGAAGATCGTACGCGACGGCGAAGTGATTCAGGAGATGGGCGCAATCAAGCCTGGTCAGAAGTATTACTATCTCGACAATTATGCGCAGAACGGATACAACTATTACAGCGTCATTGCAAGCAACGACGAGGGTGTTGGTCGTGAGAGCAAGGTTGTTGAGGCTTATGTCGGTGAGGACACACCGGCTAAGGTGCAGAACATCAAGTATTCTGTAGACAACGATGTTATAACCCTTACATGGGATCCGGTCACAACTGGTCAGCATGGAGGCTATATGCCTGATGGCGAAATGTCATATAATGTTTATGAGATTCACGAGGGCAACACTGGTGCCGACTTGGAACTCATTGATTGTGTAGAGGAACCGAAGGTTGGAATCTCTTACGAAGTGAACAATGGCGACCAGGATATGATCAACTACGCTCTCGGTGCAGAGAACTCGGTAGGCGAGGGTCCGCGCGCAATGTCGCCGGGCATCATCGTGGGCAAGCCGTACGACTTGCCGTTCGAGGAGCACTTCAAGGGCGGCAGACTCGACAACAGCATGTGGTTTATCGAGGAGAAGGGTAGCGAGGAGTCTACATTCAGCCTTATGCAGGGCTTCTCTGCTGATGGCGACGGTGGCTGCGCCGGCTATGTATCGGCTTCTGCCAAGGATGCTGCGCTGCTCGGTTCGGGTAAGATTTCGCTCAAGGGCGCAGCTAACCCGACTCTTGTGTTCTCTACAAAGTCTACACTGGCTGACGCCAATGGTAAGGTGGTGGTTTACATACGCAAGCCCGACCTCTCTGAGAAGCAGCTCTGCGTTGTCGACTACAGCAAGCTCGACAATTCTGCCAAGGATTGGCGCACAACGTCTGTAACAATTCCGGCTGAATATACTTCTCTGCCTTACGTGATGTTCACTTTCGTCACTTCGGCTGCAGAAGGCGAGAGCGTTTACTTCGACCAGATTTACGTTCGCGACGTAGTGGCTAAGGATCTGCGCGCTACGCTCTCTGTTCCTTCAAAGGTGCGCAAGGGCGACAAGGTTACGGCGCATGTCATGGTTACGAACATGGGTAGTGTGGCTGTAGACAACTACACCGTGAATCTCTATGCTGGCGACAAGATGGTAGATACAAAGACCATTAAAGAGTCGCTCGCTTCTTACGCTTCGCACACCGAGGTGCTTACATACAGCACTTCTGTTGTTGACGCTTCGCCGCTGAAGCTGAAGGCTGAGGTGGTTGTAGAGGGCGAGTCTACGCCTGAGGACAACGAGGACGCTGCAGAGGTGGTGCTCAACGCGTCTACTCTCACCGGTCCTGATGCCGTGACGGCTACCGCTTCTGACGAGAGCACCGTCGTTGTAGAGTGGACAAAGGTGAACGAGACATCCGATCGCGTCACTGACGGCTTCGATGCATACGCAGCATGGAGCAAGGACAGCTTCGGCGACTGGACTTCCGTTTACGGCGAGAAGGGCATCGCTAAGGGTCCGTTCAGCAAGACTTATCCGCATCCTAACGAGAACCAGCGTTTCGCTTACACCGTCGTTGAGCCGAGCACATGGCTCCCGACAGAGTTGCTCGACAAGTACGCTTGCTTGAAGCCTCACTCTGGCATTCACTATCTGGCTTCGTTCTACAGCGTTGAGAACTCACAGTTCATCCCTGCCGACAACTGGCTCATCTCGCCGTCGCTCAGTGGCGAGGCGCAGACTGTCAGCTTTTGGGCTAACAACTTCAATGCGCAGGGCACTAAATACTCTGAGAACTTCGAGGTGCTCTACTCAACATCGGGCATCACTCTCGACGATTTCAAGTCGACTGGCAAGAAGTTTGAGGCTACTACCGGCGAGTGGAAGGAGTACACGGTTGATTTGCCTGCTGGCGCAACCTACTTCGCTATCCACAACAACACTGCCGACACATATATGTTCATGATCGACGACGTCACTTACACCGCTGGCTGCGGCAAGGTGCTCGGCTACAACGTTTATCGCGACGGCAAGTTGCTGAAGCGCATCGAGCCGAACGCTGAGCTTCGCATCACCGACAAGGCTCCGAGCGGCAAGCACACTTACGCTGTGTCTGCTCTCTATGCTGGCGGCGAGTCGGAGGCTACAAAGTCGGCTGTCGTTACTGACATCAACGGCGTAGTGAACGCCATCGATGGCACCTTCGACGTCTTCACCGTAGACGGCAAGCGCATCGCCAAGGGCGTTAAATCGCTCGACGGCATCGCTCGCGGCTTCTACATCGTGAACGGAAAGAAGGTGGTTCGCAAGTAAAGCCCCTCCCAACCCTCCCCGTCGGGGAGGGCTTGGTTAGCCTTCTTCCTCGGATTATGAAGGCTTAAAGAGGCTTGGTTTGCCTTTCCCCTCGGTTTAGAAAGGCTTAAAGAGGCTTAGAAAGGCTTATTGAAAAAAGTGCTTGAAGCCATCAATGGCTCAAAGCGGCTTAGAAAGGCATAGTAAGGCTTAAAAACAAAAAAACACGAGTTGGAAAATCATTCCAGCTCGTGTTTTTTTGTTTCAACTAAAGCGGTTAGCTTCTGCTCACTTGGAATCCATTCTTGCACATGCTCATCTCTACGAAGCGCGCCTTGTCGTTCGGTCGGTTCTCGTTGAGAATGCTGCGTATGCGTGCAGCCGCTTCCACGTCCTTGGCCACCATGTATAGGTAGCCGCCGCCGCCTGCGCCAGGCAGTTTGTAGCCGAGGCAGAGGTCGTCTATGAGTCTTGTGAGTGCTTCTACGGCAGGCGGATTGGTGCCGGCGTCGAGCAGCTGGTTCTGCTGCCATGTCTTGCCGACGAGACGTCCCATGCGTTCGAAGTCGAGGCGCTGTATTGCGTCGAACATCTCAAGAGCGTGCGCTTTCATCTCGCGCAGCTGCAGCAGTTCGTCGTGTTCGTTGAGGAACATGCGGCGCACAATCTCGGCGAGGATAGTCTTTGCCGTGCGCGTGATGCCGGTATAATATAATAGGTGGCATTCGCGGTAGTCGGGCTGCTGGAAGAGATCGCCGGGCAGATAGCGCACATCCGGACTCTGACCGAATCCGCGCTCTGTATGCAGCAGCTTTATGCCAGGCAGAAGTCCACCGTACTGGTCTTGCCAGCCGCCGCCGGTGGTGAGCAGTTGTTCGAGAACGAGTGTGCGGTGGCCAATCTCGGTCTTGTCCCAGCCGAGTCCGCAGAAGTCGCTGAGCGCTCCGAGCACCGTCGACGCAAGCAGCGAGCTGGTGCCGAGTCCGCTTCCGGCTGGTATCGCCGAGAGCAGCGTCACCTCGATGCCGCAACCGAACGCACGCAACTGCTCTTCGAGTGTGCGGTAGCTGTCCTTGCAGAAGCGCGGCAGGAATCCGGCGAGCGAGAGTGCTGCCTTCGGTATTGAGAACGGCGAGCCGACCTTGTTATATGCCGACAGTTCGTCGTATGTGGTGATAATCTCAGATGCGCCGAGGTCGATACTTCTGAGTATGATGTGCGGTTCGGCGCAGGGCTTCACGTAAGTCTGCAATGGCGGTTGTCCGTTCAGGTTGATGGCGAGGTTCACCACGTTGCCGCCCTCCATGAGGCAGAACGGCGGTGTGTCGGTCCATCCGCCGGCTATGTCGATGCGCACCGGCGAACGGCCCCATACAATCTGGTCGGCATATACCGACAGGTGCGGGCGCTGCTTCACGCGCAATGCCTCTGTGGTGAGTCCTTCGCGGAGCAGTGAGAACGCTTCTGACTCGAATTTCTTGGCACGTTCGGCGCTCTGTGCGTCGCCGCCAATGCGCAGACGCTCGGCTTCTGAGCGGAACATGGCGTCGCAGGTGCGCGTCAGAAGCGGTGCCTGCTCGGGCAGGGCGTCGGGCAATGGTACGTTGTGCTTGCCGTACTCGCGTGCTACGGTCTGCAGGTCGCTCTGGTAGAACACGCTGTGCTGCCAGTTCTTCGCAATCATCGGCAGGTTTTTCAGGCGGAACTTGGTGCGTTGCTCCACAAGACGGCGCAGGTTGGCTTCGGCGCTTATCTCGTCGGCGCTCATGCGCTGTGCCTTCTCCCATATAGCCTTGCCTTCTGCGAGTGTGCTCTCGCCGAGCATCCAGCGCAGCACGATGCCCATGTCGTCGGTGTTGTCCACAACGGGGAATATGCGTGCTGCCTGCAGGTCGTGGCGACCTTCTATCGCGTCGATGTCTACGCCGCGTTCAGCTGCCCACTCTGCGAACGGGCGGCCGAGGTATTCTACGTCAGCCAGGTCGCCGCGGAACTTGTCGTTGAAGCCGTACGGACGCACAGCCCAGCTGTCTGTGCCTACAGGCACTACGTCTACGCACTGGCCCTCGGCGAGCGTCAGCGTCCAGTCGTTCTCGGGCACGCCGGTCACGATGTTGTCTTGCGTCAGCGTCCAGTTCTCGCCTACGTATGCGTTCTCCACCCACTCGTTGCGGTTCTGCTGTGTCCACTTCGGCTTCAGCTCTGTGTTCTGCACGAAGATAGACGGATGGGGCTTGCGGTCGTGGTGCATAATCTCGCGCTGGTCGTTCACGATGTTCTGTATGGCGAGCATCGACGAGAGCAGCTCGTGCGATGTACCGAAATGGTAGAACTCGCCGCCCGGCAGCGGCAGTATCACGGTCTTCAGCGCGTTCACAGCCTCGTCCTTCACGCCCGGCTCGTAGCCGAGAGCGCAGCCGAACTCGCCGTACATGTCGTAGTTCACCACCTCGTCTTTCGCTATGTCGGTTCCGTTTGTAGAATGCTGCATGAGCACCTTCACGGCGCGGTCTGAGAGAATCCATACGCCGATGTCGGTGAGGTAGAAATGGTCGGTGAGCAGCGCCGAGAGCGTCTCTACTGACGGCTTCTGAAGCATGCACTTCAGTTCGGTGGGCTTCTCGCGAGTGCTTACGAACACGCCGTGGTCCTTCGCAATCTCGGGGCCAAGCCACAGGCCGTAGCATACGATGTCTGCGTCCTCGGGTATCGGCTGCAGCGGTTCTGTGGAGCGTATGTACACGTCGCCGCTCACAATCATCGTGTTCAGACCGCGCGGGGCGATGTCCATGATGCGCTGGTAGAGCGGCACCTGCAGCGACAGCAGGTTCTGGTTCAGACTCTGTCCACGCTCCCAGCGGAACACCGGCAGTGGCGTGAGTATCTTACCCGACGGAGCGTAAGACGGCAGACGTCTGCTCTGTCCGCCGGCGTGCAGCAGCAGTCGCTTGTCGGCTGCCAGCCATTCGTCGAAGCTCGCAGCGTCGGCGTTCTGAGCCTTATAGTCCTCGTAAGCTGCGCGCAGCAGCCATGTTGTGCCGCCGCCCGAACCGAGTTTCTTGCCCACAGGGTCGTTAGTACAGAACCACTCGCTCTGCGGCAGTTCGGTTATGTCGTGAAAACTGCCCACAAGATTAGGGGGCAACGATAAAAGTTTCTTCATTTGCTGTCTGTATTTTGTGTTAAGTATTTATATATATAATAAGGTGTATGTTGAGATGGTGAAATGTTGAAATTTGCATATGTCACCATCTCATCACTTCACCATCTCACCACCTCACCATCTACTCGTACAGATAGAACATGCGTTCCATCATCTGCCACTTCTCGTCGCTTGTGGCGTCCGCCGAGCAGTTCTGGAACTCAGCTACATGCTTCTCCCATTCCTCCTGACGGGGTAGGGTAGCGAGGCGCTCCATAGCCGTATCCCAATCGAAGTCTATCGGCGCATCCACTATCATTACCAGTCGGTTGCCCAAGATGTATATCTCCATCTCAAGAATACCTACCGTCTTGATGCCCTCCTTTATCTCATCCCAAAAATGCTCCCTGTCGTGAGCCTCGCGGTATTTGCGAATCAGTTCGCTGTCATCCTTCAAGTCCATGGTCTGCACGAAACGCTTTGTCGGCACACCATACTCCTTACTCTTATATCCTTCTGTCATAATGATACAATTAGTGAATACATGTCTTTATCCTACAAAGTTACTGAAACAATTGAACAAAACAATAAAAATGCGCAAAATTGTGTTCCGAAAGTAGTTATTTGCATATTTAATTGTAACTTTGCAAAACTATTCTTAATGCTAAGTGTTTGACAAAACAAATATACTAAAATGTGGTTCAATTTTTTTAAGGAAATTATCTTGTGGCTTGCCGATCTCGATGCCCGTCTTTTGCTCATCGTCAACGGTGCGCACAGCCCTTTCTTCGATGCCGTAATGTGGTGTATCAGTGGGCGTTGGATATGGGTGCCGTTCTATATAGTGCTCACGTATATGCTCTTCCGTCGTTTCTCGTGGAAACGCGCAACGCTATGTCTCCTCACCATCGGATTGATAATACTCGCAGCCGACCAGACTTGCGCCTCTCTCATTCGTCCCGAAGTGTGCCGTCTGCGTCCTGCCAATCTCAACAATCCGTTGTCGCATTTGGTGCATGTCGTCAACGGCTATCGCGGAGGCAGATACGGATTTCCCTCATGCCATGCAGCCAACACCTTCGCTCTCGCTATGTTCATGTCGCTCGTTTTCCGCAACAAGCGGTTCACGGTGATGATGTTCTCCTGGGCTATCGTAGTGAGCTATTCGCGAATGTATCTCGGTGTACATTACTTCGGCGACCTTTTCTGCGGAGCCAGCGTCGGCTCGCTCTTCGCCGTCCTCTTCTATTCGCTCCTGAAGTTTCTCTGCGAAAAGCTGAAGATATAGCCCATTCTCCAATCCCCTCATGTTTTGAACATTCTATCCAATCATAGTAAGGTATGGCGCTCGCCATACCTTTTTTCATGCCTTAACCGCAGCTTTTGTCCTTTGGTGGCGTTCGCCGTCTGATCAGATTCCGTCCGCCGTCCGATCAGATCTCGTCCGCCATCCAATCAGATTGCGTCCGCCGTCCGATCGGATTCCGTCCGCCGTCCGATCGGATTCCGTTCGCCATCCAATCAGATTCCGTCCGCCGTCCGATTGGACATCGTACGCAACCCACTTAGTAGCGGAGGTCTCCGGCCTCCGCAGCACCAAGTCGAGTGCAAATAAAATAGCGCAGTTGGCAATGCAAATGTAGGAGGCAACGGCATTCCTGCCGTAGCCATTAACGGTTGAAAAACGAATCGTTGCTGCTCTTTGCGATGGCAACGGCAGGAACTGAAAGTCAGCGGCGCATAGCGGAAAGCTAATGCCGTAGCCTCCTACAGCTGATTTTAGCGTAGTCGAGTTGCTATTTTTAGCATAGTCGGGTGTTTTTCTTTACATCTTCTACTGCAAATCCTCCCGCCGCCTGCTGCGGAGGCTTTTATTTCCGCTACTATTTTCCTCTCACTCGCGTATAATATTATAATGTGTACGCCCACAATTATGCGTTTTAATTGTAAACTTCTGTTAAAATCAAACTAAAAATTCAACTTTTTCCTGCAAAAGTTTTGGAGGTTTGCAAAAAAGCTATACCTTTGCATCCGCTTTCGAGAACGAACGAAACCTCAAGCAAAACGAGATATGAAAGCGTTCAGCGTAAAGCATTAAGAAAGAGTTCTTTGAAAAGATTTACATAAGACAGAAGTAGTACAAGAAGCGAGAATGATCAAACGATCATTCTTGGGTAGAAGAAAAACGAACCGTCAAGTTTGTTTGACTTTAAACTATAATTTGGAAGCTCGTTCTGAACAGATACAAACAAATGCCGACTTCTTCGGAGGTTAGCAGTAAAAGATATTTTACAATGTAGAGTTTGATCCTGGCTCAGGATGAACGCTAGCTACAGGCTTAACACATGCAAGTCGAGGGGCAGCATGTTGGTTGCTTGCAACCAATGATGGCGACCGGCGCACGGGTGAGTAACGCGTATCGAACCTGCCTCACACACGGGAACAGCCTTGCGAAAGTAAGATTAATGCCCGGTGGTCTTATATGGTCGCATGATCGTATAAGTAAAGATTTATCGGTGTGAGATGGCGATGCGTCCCATTAGCTTGTTGGCGGGGTAACGGCCCACCAAGGCATCGATGGGTAGGGGTTCTGAGAGGAAGGTCCCCCACATTGGAACTGAGACACGGTCCAAACTCCTACGGGAGGCAGCAGTGAGGAATATTGGTCAATGG